>TARA_R110002012_G_scaffold204488_5_pt1 | contig 15943 bp, 6 predicted proteins | sample TARA_R110002012 | Tara Oceans TARA_R110002012 (sample SAMEA4396515) | marine metagenome | biome: Westerlies Biome; feature: [DCM] deep chlorophyll maximum layer (ENVO:01000326); material: water (ENVO:00002006), including particulate matter (ENVO:01000060) such as... | depth 40 m
GATGGGCTTATTGAAAAGTTTACTACAAAATATAATTTTTCTGTCGTGCAAGCTAGATGTCAACTAACTACAGCGCCTGCTTTAGCAGCTACAGAAGGCTTATTAAATCTGCACGTTAGTGGAACAGGCTTTAACCCTAACTACCATCCACATCAACAAAACTTTGTTTTAGGTTGGTTTAACTCTTATATGTTTGGTAATGGTGTAGAGTCTGATAGAATTAGAGATGATTTTAACGAAGTGCAAATGGATAATGGTGTTAAAGTTTCTAGTGTATTAGACACTGGTTACAGACAAACAAGTAAGCCAAACACTTTAATATACTCTGGTATATTTAACTCTATATCTGGAGTAAATGAAACAAACCAGTTTATACAAGGTGAAAAAATAACAAAACAATTATCCCCTAGATTTGGTAGTATACAAAAATTATTTACAAGAGATACTGATGTAAACGTCTTCTGTGAAGATAAAGTTGTAAAAGTTTTAGCAGATAAAGACGCTTTATTTAACGCTGATGGTAATACTAACGTAACAGCTTCATCTAACGTTCTTGGTCAAACAGTTCCTTACGCGGGTGATTTTGGAATATCACAAAACCCAGAGTCGTTTGCTGCTGATAATAGAGTTATGTATTTCGCTGATAAATCTAGAGGTGCCGTTATTCAACTTAGCGATCAAGGTATGATGGCTATATCTGATATTGGTATGAAAGACTTTTTTGCAGATGAGTTTAAGTTAACTCCAGTTCACTGCCCTATAATAGGTACTTTTGATACTAGAAAAGATCTATATAACATTAGTATATTAAGACAAGGTTTTCTTTATGACGAAACAGGCTTGGTTCAAGATTGGCCAATTGCTACAGGTGGTAGTACGCTACCTATATTTAATACTATTTCTTTTAACTCAAAGCAAAAAGGTTGGGTAAGTTTTGCTACGTTTTTTCCAGAAACAGGTATTAGTATAAATAACGAGTACTATACGTTTAATCAAGGTATACTTTATAGACATCATACTAACTCTACTGTAAATAAATTTTATGATATAACATCAACAACTTACGCAAGATCTAACTCTTATATAACGCCTATATTTAACGATGATCACTCTGCTGTCAAAGAATATGGTTACATAAATTACGAAGGAACACAAGCTAAAGTAACTAGTTTTACAACTGGAACATCTACACTAGAGACGGTTGGAGGTGGCACTACCACTTACAACTTTACCAATGGTGATGGTGAGTTCTTTAATTTAAACGACAAAAGCGGTTGGCATGTTGAATCTATAACAACAGACTTACAGTCTGGTTTTGTACCTGAGTTTATGAAAAAAGAAGGTAAATGGTTTGGTTATGTTAGAGGTACAGATACAACTGAAACTGTAGAAAACTTTAACTTACAAGGTATAGGTATGCCATCTAACGTTACATCTAGTTTAGCTGGAGGTAATAATAACTTTAATATAAATTTATCAGTATAATGTCATTTACAACTTCAATACCTACTATTAGTAAAGCTGAAAACTCTACAGTTGCAGATACTGCTGTTATAAATATAACTTCAAATCAAGATTATTTATATACAGCTTCTGATTTTAAAATAACAAGTGCAACTGAAGATACTACTAATAGATATATAGGTGGTGATTTACCTGTTGAAATATCTGAAGTAACATTTACTGATAACTCAAATGGAAGTGTTGATGCAACTATTACTTTCTCTGGTTTTCCAATGGATGGTGATAAAGATTTAAGAGTACCTATAGAATCTAAGTTATCAGCAGCTTCGTACGTTAGAAAAAACTACGCGTGTATTACAGCTAGGTATACTACTAGTTCAGATCACACTGTAACAGTAACACCTAGAGCAGCTACAGTATCAGCATCAACATCTGGAACGCTTACACTTCAACAAATACACAAAACTGTTTATCATGCTAAATATACAGAGCAAGTGGGTATGCAAACGTTAGATAATCTTTTAGCGTTAATAACTTTTGAAGCAGACTCTGGTAAATACTACAGCACAGTTCCTACACCTGAAGTTGCGGCTAGAGATTATACTAGTTTTTATAACATAGAGCCTATTAAATCTTTAACTGATTACGATGATAATAAAAATATTAAAAAAATAATATACGCTATTAGATATACAGTTCCAGACGAAGACGTACTACAAGATGAGTATACTTCATCTTCAGCTACATGTGCTTTAAGTCATTTTATAAATTTTAATTATGAAATAGCTACAACTGAAACGGCTGAGGCTGTAGTTAAAATAAACAAACTTCTAGTAAAAACTAATAATATATCTAGCTGTGGAGAAGGTAGATTAATAAGTATATTTGGTAATTCTGGTGCTGGAGGAAAGCTGCACATGTACGATAAAGATGGTAAGTATTACGATTCAGAGACTGGGGCTTTTACATTAGAACCAAAGCCTATTAGTTTTTCTTTTACAGATACAATAAAAAGACATGGTTTTGACTTACTAGCAGGAAGATCTTTTAATTCTGATAATCATTATTGTATACATATAGAGCCAAACGATGGAACTACTTTAGATTCTAGTATTCCTACTGTATCAAATCAAACTAAAATATATCAATACAAACGAGTTAAAATAACTTCTAGTGTAGCAACTAGCAGCTATGGTAGTGACCTAACATTGCCATCAGATTTGTATGTGTATGGTAACTCTGGATATTCACCTTACTTAAAAAATAGAGGTACTTTAACATTTGTTGTAGTACCAGATGCTGAAAAAACTATTAAAATAAATAAACAACCAACGTGGTCAGATGTAACAGCTGGTACGGTAGAGAGATATGGTGTCAACGATGTTGATCCCGGAGAAAGAGGTGATGTTAGATTTAATCAAATATTTGCTAGCTTGTCAGGCAAAAACTTAATAGTACAAACAGATGTTATTGTAGAAGACTTTGGTTACACTGATTATAATATGCAAATAAACTTAGATAACTTTATAACTGTAAGCTAATGCCACAATATAATTTAACATTTTCGCAAGAATTAAATGACTCATTACAAGTTGGTGATATTGCCTATGCTGGTGGAACTATAACTACTAACGCTGGATTTAACACAATAGCTAATTATCAGCAAATAGGTACGGTGTTGCAGGTTAGTAGAGCTACAAATCAAATTGTAGTAGATAATCCAAATGGTATTATCGCTACTACTGCTAACTATATATTTTTTAAAAAAGATGACAAAGTAAACTTTGGTAGAGTGCTAGGTTATTTTGCAGAAACAAAGTTTGTAAACAACTCCACTACACAAGGAGAGATGTTTGCGGCAAGCATGGGAGCTTTTGAAAGTAGTAAATAAAGCGCTCTAAGTGTAACTATATTTATATAAATTTAATTTAATGAAAGACATAGTTAACGTTGATAATCAATTAACTAGTAGAAGTAAAATAGTAGATCTTGAAGAGAAGCTGTTAGCTATGGCTAACGATGAAACTATAATCGCTGGTGATAATAATGGATTAGGTAATCCCTTAACACCATTAGAACACACGTTTGCAGAAGGTATATATGTTAGGCAAATGAAGATGAAGGCTGGCAGGGCTTGTGTAGGTAAGATACACAAACGAGATCATGTTTGGTTTTTATTAGAGGGTTTAATTGCTGTGGCTACAGAGTTTGGTGTAAATTATCATGAAGCGCCTTGTTATATAAAATCTGAAGGTGGTACTAAAAGAGTTATACTAGCTATAGAAGATACTATATTTGTAAATGTACACCCTAACCCAAACAATACTCAAGACTTAATAGAACTAGAAAAATATAACGTAGTCAACACTTACGAAGACTACGAAAAATTTAAAAATAAATAATATGTCATTTGTAGCAGTAGCAGTAATAGGTGGTGTGGCTGGCCTTGCCAAAACCGGTATAGGTATAGCTGGTGCATCAAAAGCTAAAAAAGAACAAGAAGCAGCTGAAGCAAAACAGTCTGCTTTAATGAATCAATATAAAAACCTTGATAGATCAAATCCATATCTAAACATGGAAAACGTGTATGAAGATCTAACGGTTAATCAAAAACAAGCGGAGTTTACTAAACAACAACAAGAACAGCAAAGAGCTAATATAATGGGGCAAATGTCTCAAGCTGCTGGTGGTTCTGGTATCGCGGCACTAGCTCAAGCAATGGCTAACCAAGGATCTCTTGATGCACAAAAATCAGCTATTAGCATTGGTGAACAAGAAAAACAAAATCAACTACAACAACTTGGTGAAGATAGGAGACTTCAAGATTTAGAAATAAAAGGAGAGCTTTACGAAAGAGGTAAAGAAGAAGAGTTAGTTACCACGCAGTTGGGTATGGCTCAAGCAGATGTAGCTGCGGCCGCTCAACAAAGACAACAAAATAGACAAATGATAGCTTCTGGTATCGGTGACGTAATGGGTGCTGGTGCGGGTTACATAGCTAACACAAAGGGTAGTTAAAAAATATAAATTATGAATACAGCTTTAGTAGAATCATATAGACAAATGCGCCAAGCGCAAGCTTCAGTAACTTGGTCAGAACCTGGTTTAATAGACTCTATGGTACAACCTGCTATAAAAGCTATTGAAGATGCTTATGAGCGTAAGCACGGCGGTAAAAGCGAGGGTAGTAAAGAAGATAAAGATTTTGCATTATGGAAGCGAAAACAAGATTACAAACATCAACTTGAAAACACGGGTTTACCTCCAGAAAACACAGGGTTTGGTGAACAAATAGTTGATGTTGAAAGCGAAGACGAAATCACGGTAGATCCAAGTGCTGGTGCTGGTATTGGTACATCATCGTTTCCAAGACTTGCAAATTCTAACATGCAAGGCCCTGAGCTTAAACAACTGCCAATGGAAATGATGCCTAAGTTTAAAGCTGAACTTAGAGATAAAAAAGAAGATCAGTTTAAAAAATACATTGTAGGTAAAGAGATAAAGGGTTTTGAAAAGTTTTTAGGTGGTAACGCTGCTGCAAGCAGGTTTTTAAAAACGTGTAAAGATAATCTTGCTGATGCAAAAGCTATGAAAGATACTCAAGGAGAATCTAAAGTTATATCTCTTATAACAAAACTTAAATCTTCAGTGCTTGAGTTAAACGCTGAGCTAAGTGAGTGGATTACTTATTCAGGTGGAGGTGAGGGAGGTACAGCTTTGTATTCAAGAGGATCTAATAAAGAAAATATGTTTTTAACAGATCAAATATTTTCAATGGCAGCTCCTATGGATATAAACAATGAAACAGGTGAAGTTGGCTTTGTTGTTGTTGGTAGTGATGGTATGCAAAAGTTAGTTGTATATAAAGAGGCAACTAAAAATTTATTTTTAAAAGCATTTAAAGAAGAGCAAATTGTAGCTGACTTTTATAATGAATTAGAAAAACAAGCTATGAAAGATATACCGTTTAACCCTACTAAAGTTAAAGGATTTTTTAGAAACTTAATAGGTGGTACAAACTGGCAAGACGGTAGTAGAGATAATATTATAATGTCTTTTATACATGATGATGTAGGTTTAACTGGTACTAGATTTATAGATCATTTTGCTCAAGCATATCCTATGGTTAACGCTAATATACTATTCAATACATCTACGTGGGAACAACCTATACAAAGTATTTCTGCTAGAAAATTAATTTATGAAGAAGTTGTAAACTATAATTCAATGATTTCTAGACTACACCATAATCATCATAGCCCGGTTAGATCAACTTCAGTACAAGAAGTACAAACTAAAGATATGTCTGCTGACGAGATATATCAATACTACATGTCTCGTAAAAAATAATTTAATATGAACGAAGAATTAAAAGGACTCGTTGAGCAAATGAAGGCTGACGGGCAACCACTAACAGATATAGTTGCTTTTATAGATAAGTACGAACAAGAAAATCCAGCTGAAGAGGTGGAAAAGGAACAAGACTCACAGACACAGGGTGCGACTGTAGAGTCTCAAGACATAGCGCCCGAAAATTTGGAATACAAATCGGAAAATATTTCATCGGAGTCTGGGGAGTTTAAGTTTGATCCATATAAGTTTGAAGATTTATCATTATCTACAGATCAACAAGGTGGTTTAGGAGTTAGCAAAACCTATACGCAAGAAAGCGCTACTACCATGAGTCTTGATGATGACGCTAAAGTTGGTGAAAAAAGAAAAAAGCGAGAAGAAAATAAAATAGCACAGGCTAAATACGATGCTGAGCAAATAGGTGATAATGTTTTTTTAGACTTGTCTAAAAACAGAAGCGGCGCTGGAGTATACGACAGGTCTGTGTATAATTTAGAGGTACCTGAAAGCATTGATGGTAGTGAGAAAAGAGCTCATACCATACCTACTTTAGCAAAACCTTTTACTAGCCAACGTGGTTATTGGGAAAACGTAGACGAAAGATATGACACTCAACAGGAGTATATAGATATGCTGTGGAAGCCTGTGTACGAAAGTGATTTAATAGAAGCTGACAACGATAAAAACGTACTTAACGAAAAAGTAGAAAACGTATCTGCAGATTATTTAAAGCTTGATGTTGATAAAGAAATTAAAGATTTAAACGATCAAATAGATTTATTAGAAGACGGAGAAGAAAAAGATAAACTAATAGCACAGAGAGATGAAAAGTTTGCTGGGCAGGATTATATTCCTCTGTACGAAGACGACGGTAGTGTTAAAGGTTTTATTAGAGAAGAGCAAGAAGATCAAGCTCAAATGGAAGCAGCTTCTAAAGATTTAGATGTACTAGAACAGTCTAGATTAGAGCTGTATTATAAAATGACAGCTTTACAGCAAAAAGCACAACAGCTAGAGAATACAAATAATCCAATGCTTTCTGTTAGTGGTGGCACAAGTATTTTAGAAAAAGGTATTTTTGCTATTTCTAAGCTTGGAAAAGATTCAGAGACTTTGCAAAAAATGCCTGGCAACTCTCAAATAGCACAAAGATTTAACGAAGTGCTTGATCAATTTATTATAGCTAATAGAGCTATAGAAGTTAAAGCTAATCCCGCTGCTTTAAAAAACGAAAATTTTATACTTGAAGGTCTTGATGAAACAGTTAAAGCGTTTGTGCCTTCAGCTGGTCCTGTATTTACAGAGGGAAATGATAAAAACGTAGAGGTATTTAAACAGTGGTACTCTGAAGCTACAGGTGAAACTATAGATGAAAATGTTAATCTTAGAGGTGAAAGTGAACTTAGAGCGGTATCAGAGTACGGTAGAGGCGTGGCTACACATTTAGCACCTTTAATAGCTAGTATATATTTAACTAAAAAAATACCTGTAGGTATAGTTAGTAAAGCTTCTAAGTATACTAAAGGTGGTGTTACCATGTTGGATCGTGGTAGCAAAGGTAGAGTTGTTACTCTTGGTGAGCAGATGGCTAAAAGAAAAAATGCACTAAGAACCTATTTAACTAAAAATTCTCAAAGTAAAAATTATAAAAGAGCTGTTGATGTAGCTCTTGGCGCTGCTGATGAAGTTGTGAAGCTAGGTATAGCAGACGTTGTTGGCGCTGAATTGTTTAACGCGCCTGGTTTTGTTTACAACGAGCAAAGCGGAGAAACAAACTTTACTTTTCCAGCAGCTCTAGGGGCTGGTAACATTATTGGTGGTAAGTTCGTAAACTATTTAACTAGAACAAAACTACCTATTGTATCACCTATTATAGCTATGGGTAGTAGGTCTAAATCTATAAGCGCCTTAAGTAGATGGCAGGTTGGTGCTGCTTCTGGTACAGCTACATTATTATTTGCTGAAGCAGTTGATGAATATAAAAGAGAACTGTTAAATGATAGAAAGTACTTTGAAGCAAAAGAGTTAGAAAACGTAGACAAGAAGACACATCTTTTTGGTAACTACATTGGCATGATGATGTTAGGTGGCGGACAAGCTTTAACTGGCGCGGCTAAAGGTTTAAGATATGATATTGCTAGGATGCGCAACAAGCTACCTGGTTCTGACAAAGCAGCTGCAAACTTAGGAATAAAATACGGTGCTAGTGAAAAAGAAATAAATGTTGCTGTTGAAAAGAAAATTAAAGAAATAAAAAAAGATAATACTTTATCTAACGAACAAAAGCAACAACAAATAAATCAAACTAAAAAAGACGGTAACGCTGTTCAGTTTTTACATGAATACAACGCCGCGCAAAAAGCTGTTAAAGGACACGATAGATATTTAGGTTTTTTAACAGACATGAGTATTGTGTTAAGCAAATTAAAGCAAGGTAGAGACCTTAAGCCTAAAGAAAAAGAAGAGATAGCAAAGCTACAGCAGTATGAGTTTGATTACGTATTGTCAGAGTTAGGTGTTACAAAAAATTCTGTAGACGGAAAACTGTTTGATTTAAAAAGACAAAGTTATAAAACAACGGTTGATGCTCTTAATAGTGAAAACATACACTCTAGCAAAGAAAGGTACCAGATTATACAAGAGATGGATAAGTATAGCAACTTACAAACAGAGAAAAACGCTATACTAAAACAGATAAAAGAAAAGCCAGAGCTTGCTGGTATTAAGAAAAATAGATTAGAGACTATAGATGCTGAGCTTACAAAGCTAGAGACTAGCATGGACGGTATTATAAAATCATACAATAACGTTTATCAAAAAATGCAGGCTGCTGAAATAGAGTTTTCTAGACAAGCTGCTAGTGATCTAGGCGTTAAAGGTTTTAATATACTAAGCGCTAATGGTTTTGCTAGAATTTTAATGCAGCGAGGCTTTAGCATGGAAAAAGCTATTGAAAATGCTGAAACTTCTACAGGTTTTTATGATCCAGTAAAAGATCAAATATATTTAAACAAAACTCGTATGGATGCTACTAGAGATTTAGGAGCGCCACTTCATGAGCTAACACACGCTATACTTAGAAAATCATTAAAAGCTCCTAATAAAGAAGGACAGCTAGTAATGACTAAAGAGGGTATGAAGATAGTTGATAAGTTTAGAAACTCTTTATCTGAAGCTGAAAGAAAAGTTATTGACGAAAGAATAGATGTTAACTATAGAGCGCCTGGACAAGAAGCTAAGTATTATGAAGAGTTTTTTACCGCTTGGTCTGACGCTGTTAAAAATAGAGAAATAACTTATAATGCTACGACGGGTCAACGTATATCAGACGTATTATATCCTGTTCTTAAAAAGTTTCCTGGCTACAAAGGTTTTCAAAACACAGATATTAACGGTGAAAATATATTCTTGATGTTACAAGCTTTACAGCGTAACAGTCTAAAAGGTAAGCTTGGTGGTCAGGTAAAAGATTTTGCTATTAAAGAAAGATCAGTAGAAGTAGAAGGAGAGTTTGGTGATATATATAATTCTAAAAACATATCTAAAGAAGTTGCTGAAAAAGTAATATCAGATATAAGCAAAGCTAAAGAAATAGTTAAAGCTTCTGAAAAATATAAGTTTGATGTTACAAAAGATCCTATATATCAAAGAGTTTCAAAAAGAATAGCAGACGCTATAGAACCTACAGCTGGTAGATTAAGAACAGAGCTTACTAAAAGACTGTTTGATAGTATTGCAGAAGACGCTAAAGGTGCTGTAACTAGAGACATTTATCAAAAAGCTTTAAAAACAGAAATAGTTAATATGGTTATGCGAGAGTATGATCCAACTTTACAAACATTAGAAAAGTTTATTGTAAATAGAGGTTGGTTAAGAACTCAAAGCTTAGCGAGAAGATTAGGTGTACTACAAGAAGTTGTTAAAGGTAAAACTAAAACAAAAGAGTATGGCATGCTTGCTGATGTTGGTAGACAAAGAGCTCAAAGACTTGTTAACATGTTATCTGAGTCTGGTCCTAGAATAAGAGAAAGATCTAAAGAGATTAGCAGTGAAATATCTAAAGATATAGAAGCTCAAATACAAGCTAGAATAAATCAAGGTAAAACAAGAGAGCAAGCTGAAGCTGAGCTACAATCACTAGAAATAATACCTGGTAAGTATAAAGCAACTAATCCTAAAAGATTAACAGATATAGTAGAAATGTTTATTACTAATAGAAAAGCTACTGTAAAGGGTAGTGAGGTTGTTGGTGATAGAGCTATGGCTGAAAGAATAGTCAAGCAAATAAACGATAAACAACAGTTGAACGCTGGTGAAATAGCTGTACTTAAAAAAGTTTTTGAAGCAGACTGGTTAGCATTTGACGCTGCGCTACCACAAGGTTTTACTTCTAAAGCAGAAGCTACTATACCTCGTATGGGTAAGCTTGCAGAGTATTATAATCAAGCTTCTAAAAGAGCAACACAAGAAACGTTTGGTATAGACGCTAGTCCTTCTGGTAGAAATCCTTATATTAGAATACAAAACATGACTAAAGAGGCTTTTTTAAAGCCTATATTAGAAGTTAACAAAGCAAAAGACAGTGGCTTGTTAAAAAATATGATGCTAGAGTTTGTTAGAGCTTTTGAAAATCAAGCTATAAGAGAACCACTAAATCCTAAAGGCAGATTATTTCAAACGTTAGCAGATGGTAGATCAAGATTATTGTTTTCTAAAAATGAAACTGGTGAATCATTAGCTAGTTTTATAAAAGAAGGTAAGGCTACATTAAGCGATATAAATTTCTTAGCACAACGTATGCTTGAGACTGTTAATCAAAAAAATAATAAGTACCAAGAGATTACAAGACAAGCAGATCCTATTATGGTTGATCTTATAGAAAACGTACTTATCAACGTTAATAACAACTTATCAACCGGCGCTTTAGGTTATCAAAAAATATTGCTTAAAAGCGGCGTGCTACCAGAGTCTATTAAAAATAATTTATCAGAAGCTGGTATGTGGAAAGGTGAAACGTTAGATACTAGCGGTAAACCTATAGCAGAGCTAAGACCTAAAACAAAAAAATATATTGAGCAACAAGTTGGTGTTATGGCTGAGGTTCACCCGCTATTAGCTAGCAATGGCGCTATAAGAAAAATGTTGTATTCAGCAGCTGGTTTTAAAGATGGACATAAAGGTTCTCTTAATAAGAAAAAATATGAAGTTGAAATAGAAAATGCTTTTGACAAAGCTATTAACTCTAAAAAAGGTGAGAAGCTTTTAAAAGAATATAAAGAAGAGCTAGGCTTAAGTAGAGAAGACGTTCAAAATATAGCTAACAACTTTGCTCCAATGGAGTTTACAGGTACTATTAAGAATATATTAACTAGAATATGGAGTGAACCTAGCCTTGTTAAAAAAGAAGCTATGCTTAAAGCTGAGTACGAAAGACCTGGTGGTATAGCAGACATAAATAAAGCTAATCGTGATCTATACAAAATAATTATATATAGTAAAAGAAAAGCTAGAGAAGCAAACAAGTTTGACGACTACACTGCTTTTTATGATGGTAAGCTACAAACTAGTATTACATCTGGACCTAGAGCACTTTCAGCTTTTGAATACATGTATTTAAGAGAAGGTGTTCAATGGGGTAGTAATCTACCAGCTAAAACAGTTAAAAACTACGAAGCTAAGTTTGAACAATACTTAGAGTCTTGGAGAAAAACAGTAGACTTTAAAGAAGTTTTTAAAGAAAACTTAGAGATATACGATAATGTTAGAGTAGCTGAATTAAAAACAATTAAAGAAGCTGTTACTTTTAAAAACGAACATTTATTATCTAACGCTATAACAGCTGGAGAAGCTACGTCTTATATACTAGGTAAAAACTTAAATATAAATAACATAGTAGGTAATCACAAAACTCTTTGGGCTACAAAGAGAATGAACAGCACTAAGTTTATTGACAGAAAAGTAGAGGTTGATGGCAAGTTGATGGACAACAAAGTTAGCTTTGAAGGTGATATGAGAATAACTAAGTTTTTACCAGAGGCTTTTAATAAAGCTAAAAATAGAACTGTATCCCATGTATCTGGAGAAAACGCTGCTAGCTATATATCTAAAATTAATAACTTAAAGTCTATATACGAGGGAATACCTAATCCTATTCGTGGTGAAAAAGCACCTAGGATATTAATGTCTAAAGATAAAATTAAGCAAAACGAAAATATAAAAATATACAACAAAGCTCTTGAGCTTGGTAGGTTGCCTAATAAAAAATCAAGAGGTATGTCTACGTTTGACTTTGATGAAACGTTAATTGACAAAGGTAAAAACTTTATACTAGCTACTAAAGATGGTAAAACAATAAAGATTACTTCTGGTGAGTGGCCTATACAAGGTCCTAAGCTTGCAGAGCAAGGATATAAATTTGACTTCAAAGATTTTGTAAACGTAAGAGGTGGGGTTGATGGTCCATTGTTAAATAAGTTTAAACAAAGATTAGCTAAATTTGGACCAGATAATATGTTCATACTTACAGCTAGGCCGCCTGAAGCTGCAACCGCTATATATGGTTGGCTTAAATCTAAAGGATTAGAGATACCTTTAGAAAATATTACAGGTCTTGGTAATAGTACTGGTGAAGCAAAAGCTATGTGGATGCTTAAAAAGTTTTCAGAAGGCTACAATGATATGTACTTTGTTGATGATGCATTACCAAATGTAAAAGCTGTTAAAGAAGTTTTAAGACAGTTAGATATTAAGTCTGACGTACAGCAAGCTTTAAAGTTTAGTAAAGACACTAGAAACTCAAAGATCAATGAGATAATGGAATATTCTCTTGGTGTTAAAAAACAAAAACAGTTTTCTAAAGCAGAAGCAGAATTAAGAGGTGCTGGTTCAGGAAGAAACAAAGGCTTACGAGGTTTATTTATACCTGATTCAGCAGCAGATCTTGAGTTGTTAATTGAACCGTTATTAGGTAAAGGTAAGCAAGGTTTAGAAAATAGAAAATGGTTTAAAGATAATTTATTAATGCCTTTTGAGAGAGGTATTAATAACCTAAACAAAGAAACTCAAAGAGCTCAAAGTGAATACATGGCTCTTAGAAAACAAATAGGTAAAAAGTTTACTAGAAGTTTAGGTAAAGAAGTTCCTGGTACTAGCTTTACAAATGACATGGCGGCAAGAGTTTACGTGTGGAATAAGTTGGGCTTTGAAACACCTGGACTAGCAGAAGCTTCTAAAAGAAAACTACTACAGTATGTAGAGTCTAACCCAGAACTAAAAGCTTTTGCTGATGGTTGGAGAAAAATATCTAAAGATAAAATAAAAGAACCTACTCAAGAGTGGTGGGCAGAGACAATGGCTACTGAAATACAGACAATGTCTAGAGGTATTAGAAGAACTGAAATGTTAAACGAGTGGATAGACGCTAAGAACGAAATATTCAATGAAGCCAACATGAATAAAATGGAGGCTGCGCTTGGTAAAAGATGGCGTGAAGTTATTGAAGATATGTTCTTTCGTATGGAAACAGGTCAAACAAAACCAGCCAACTTAGGTAAAAATGGTGCTATGTTAATGAACTATTTAAACGGTTCGGTTGGTGCTATCATGAATTTTAATACTAGATCAGCTACGTTACAGCTAATATCTTCTTTAAACTTTATTAATCACTCTTTTAATAACCCAATAAAAGCTGCGGCTGCTTTAGCTAACGTGCCACAATATGCTAAGGACTTAATGATGATTATGAACTCTGATATGTTAGTGCAAAGACGTAATGGTTTACGTATAAACGTAACAGAAGCAGAGATTGCCGCTGCCGCGGAAGGTGGTCTAACACCTAAAAAAGTAATAGCTAAAATATTACAAGCTGGTTATATACCTACTAAGGTGGCGGATAGTCTTGCTATATCTATGGGTGGTGCTACATACTATAGAAACAGAGTTAAAGATTTGATGAAAAAAGGTATGAGCAAAGCCGAAGCTGAGAAAAAAGCTTTTTTAGATTTTCAAGCTTTAGCTGAGCGAACACAGCAGTCTGCTAGAGCAGATTTATTGTCTATGCAACAAACTAGTTTTGCTGGTAGACTTATACTACCGTTTGCTAACACACCTATGCAGATGCTTCGTATCATGAAAAAAGAAATGCAAGATGTTGGTAAAGGTAGATATGAAGGTTTTGTTGGTGAAAACTCTTTGACACATAAAGCTAGCAAAATTGGATACTATGGTTTTATCCAATCAATGATATTCGCTGGACTACAGTCTGGGCTTGCAGCTGTATTAGATAGTGAAGACGACGATAAAATAAAAGAAAAAAAGATATACGCTGTAAACTCTGTTATTAGCTCTTTTCTTAGAGGCATGGGTATACAAGGAGCTATAGTTGATGGTTTAATAAAATCTTTTCAAACATTTGAAAAAGAAGGTGACAAGGGTTGGAAGGCTGACTACAGCGAAGTTGCGGAGCAATTACTTAATGTATCACCAACAATTGGTTCTAAGTTTAGAAAACTAGACTCAGCAGGTAATAACTATAGGTTTGCTAAAGAAAGCGGTATTGGTAAAGAAATGGGTTTTGATATTGACAACCCATACGTAGGCGCTGGTACTTTAGCTGTAGAAGCTCTTACAAACATACCTGTAAATAGAGTAATTCGTAAAGTTAACAACCTTAGAAACGCGGCTGACTCTAGATATGATGCTCTTGAAAGACTTATGATGTTCTTGGGTTGGAGTAATTGGGATCTATCTACAGGTTTAAAAGAAATAACAGTAAACAAAGGTAAGAAAAATGAGTTTACTAAACAGCTAGGTGTACAAGACATGGCTGTTGAAGAAGCTAAAAAAAGAATTAGCGATAGAAAAAAACAAGGAGCAAAACAAGATGACAACCTTCAAGTACAGAAAAACTTAGAACAACAAAAGAAAAACAAAGAAGAAGGTAAAAAAGTTACTTGCGCTGCAATTACTAGAGATGGTTCTCAATGTAAAAACGAGCCTGTAAGTGGTGGCTTCTGTACTATACACCAAAAAGTAGAACAAGGAGATGAAGAAAAACAATGCTCTAAAATAAAGAGTAACGGTAAAAGATGTAAAATGAGAACAAAAAATAAATCTGGATTATGTTATTATCACGACTAATAGTTATATTAATTTTATTATGTAGTACAGCTAGCGCTCAAACATTTAAAAAAGCGTTTAAGTTTTCTACATTTTACGTGGCTGCGAACGGTGGAACGTCTTTAGCTGATAGAGATGTATACTCTACAAGCCAAGGTGTACTAAGCTATGACACCGTATTTACGCCATACGACTACTCGTTAACAATGGGTATTCGCAAGATTAAACGTTTTCAATACGAAGGTAGTACGCCTTTTAAAGATGGCACTGAATCTGCTTACGGTGACGCTGCTACAATTGGCTTGGCGCCATTTGAATACTTATTTGAGGTAGATTATAAACGTCAAGAAGGCGTAGAGTATTTTGATCAACAACATTTTGTTAGATATGTTAGAGATAAATGGCTGACTAAAGTTGAATATGTTAATGATGGTTTTGCAGATATAGAATATTACGAAGCAACACAGCGTTTTAGATTACGTGGTAAAAAGAAATTATCATTTAATTTTGGTGGTGTCACAAGACTTGCAGAGCCCTACGGCTTTGATCCACTAGCTGACTGGAAATTAGAAAACGATTACATACATTACACACAGTTGGCAATACAAGAGGGTTACAGCATAGATATATTTGAAAACGAATATAAAAATCCAGCTGGTGATATTGTAGCTACTAGCAGTGCTGTTTGGGAAGAGGTTGTTATACCTCAAGTTTTAGAAGATTATGTAAACAAAAAACGTAACGAATTAGATAATCAGTTTCAATACTCAGTAGTTTTAGGCTTTGATTATTATCATTACAAAAAAGACTTTTGGTTACACTCGTGGGGTAATTTTATGCCGTACCACTATGATAATGGAGGAGAATATTCTTATCATAATTTTATAGGTGGACAGTGGTATGATTATTCAGGTGGACTAATATTTGGATATAAATTAAACAAGCATTTAGGTTTGTTTGTTGAAGGTAAATATAACAAGTACTGGAATCGTGAGTGGTACGATTTTAA
>TARA_R110002012_G_scaffold92334_1_pt1 | contig 15921 bp, 18 predicted proteins | sample TARA_R110002012 | Tara Oceans TARA_R110002012 (sample SAMEA4396515) | marine metagenome | biome: Westerlies Biome; feature: [DCM] deep chlorophyll maximum layer (ENVO:01000326); material: water (ENVO:00002006), including particulate matter (ENVO:01000060) such as... | depth 40 m
CTTCCCCTTTCCGCCGATGGGCGGGCCTTCCTTCTCTGTTGTCTGGAATGCCCTGCATTCCGGACGGCAGAGCAGGTAAGGGCAAAGCCCGTCCTGCGACCCGGCGGAGCCGTGACAACCGGGTGGAGGTCGTGAATTTGGGAGGGAACCGCGCGCCTGCGCGTGGGAGGAACCGGAATTCTCGACCGGAACCGACGCCACAGGCGGCGCTTGCCGGTTTTCTCGGACCTGCCGGGATGGCAGGCGGATCAACAGAATATGGAAGCTGTCAGGGTTGGGGTGAGCGGACGCTAGTCCGTCGATCCCCTGCCCTGGCTACCACTCAAAGGGAGACCGGCACCCAGCCGGGATCACTGAACTCTATCAGCTCTACAGGCGCGAACCGAACCGAAGGGCGGCCATAATCTTTTCAAAGTCTTAGGGTATTGTTCCGGGACAGGAGTTTCAAATGACAGCCGATGTACTAGGGCCAGACAACGCATTTTGGATCGATGGCGAATGGCTTGGTTGGGATAGCATTATCGACCCAGAAGAAACCAAATACAGCCGCCTCGCTGAACTTGAGCGCGAGGCTGAGCTACGCCGCAAGTACCCGAACGCTGATCCAACTCTGGTTCCGTACTTTCAGGACCTGTTGACGCTTGCAGAGGCCTATTTCTGCGATACTGGACAGCACCTCAACGTCTACGGCGACATTGGTGAGCTTTTCGGTGCGATCATGTACGGAATCAAACTTCACAAGAACCATGCCCAAGGCTCCGATGGTAGATTGGGAAACGACTTCGTTGAAATCAAAACAATCTCGCCGATCAACAGCAAAGAAAAGACCAATGTGCGTCTCGATAGGCATTTCAGTAAATTGCTCGTCGTGAGAATTGACGATGACTTTGAAGTTTCGGGACGCCTCGTAAAGCGGGCCAACTTGCCAAAAAGAGCGGGCAACAGTCTCCGGCTATCATGGGCAAACATGCCCGAAGCCAACTGATCTGAAAACACACGCCTCTCCAATAATATACTATTGAACGCATTGTTGAATTCCGCCACACTGAGACAGTCTCTCCTTTCTCAGTTTATGCGATGAACCAAACGACTGAACTCGAACTCAACGTGACCACCGAACAAGGCCTTCGGGCGCTTGCCGAGGAGGGACATACGGTCGAAGTGCTGTGTAAAGCCGATCCTGAACGCAAAGGACCAAGCTGGTACGGTCTATGGATCATGCGGACGGTCGGAAACGATGGGCAGGAGAAAATTCTTGTCACTGCCAGGACGCGCGTGACGCAGAATGCGATAAGAGTGCGCGAGTTCAAGACTGCAACTGGAGTTATTTCGTTCCTCGTCGGCATAGGGTTCGCACAGGCGAGCATTCCTATGAAGAACGGGGAAACGACCTCTCATCGCCTCGTCAGTGACTGAGACCTGGATCACGGTCGATGTCACGATCCTTCTCAACCTCCTGTTCCTTCTCCTGATCGCGCTCGTCCTCGATCTCCAGCTTTTCGCGCGGCTTGTTCAGCACGTCCTTCAGACGCTCGTTGACGGATGGCTTGCGCGCCTCGCACCCTGTGCCCTCGCCCATGTCATACTCGCTGTGACCATCAAGCTTGTGAACCGCCGACTGGCCATCGCGCCCGGCGTCTTTCTCCATGATCTCTTTCAGTCGCTCCCGCGCATAATTGCGGCCTTCTGGTTTCGACGCGTCGTCCTGGTCCCGTGACTGACCTACGACGCGCGCCAGACGCTCCCGGAAGTCATCCGGGCTTCGGTCGCGATCTTTCGCGGTTGCTGCCCTGAGCGCCGCAAGACCGGCAGAGACACGTCCCTGCCCCGCATCTCGCTCGGCCCCATAGGTCTCCCGCGCGATGTCCAAGCGCTCGCGCATCTCGCGGAAAGCGGCGCGCGCCTGACGGGCAGCATGGACAACAGCGCCGCGCTCGGTGACAGGTTTGTATTCACGGCCCTCCCGCTCGGCCATCGCCTTCGCCCGCCGCTCCATAGAATTGGCCGCCGGTCCCAGCTTCAGCTCAGGGTCGCGGTCCAGTTCCTCGGCGGAGAACTGATCGCCCCGCTCCAGCGCCGCCTCGCGCTGCGCCTCAAGCGACCGGTGATCGACACGCTCCACCTCCCCTGCCCGCTCCAGCGCGCGGTTCTGCAACTCGGCCCAGAGGCCGCGCATCTGCTCGATCTCGACACCACCGGTCTTCGCGGAATCGAGCACGCGGGTCTTGGCGGTGAAGCCTTCTGGTTCCAGCTTGCGGGTGGAGGTCAGGACGTGGGCGTGATGGTTTCGCTGATCGCCTTCCCGGTGCGGCGCGTGGATCGCAACATCGACGGCCACGCCGTAGCGGCTGACCAGCTCTTGGGCGAAGTCGCGGGTGATCTGCGACCGGTCCTCGGCGCTGATCTCGGAGGGCAGGGCCAGCTCCCACTCGCGGGCGGTGACGGAGTTGCGGCGGGTCTCGGAAGCCTCGACCTCGTTCCAGAGGCGAGACCGATCCGAGGCCCAGTCCGGCGCGTCCTTCGGGATCAGGATGAAGGTCTCCTCGATGCCCTGCTTGCGGGTGTAATCGTGGACACGGCCTTCACGCTGGCACTCGATGCGCTCACCGACACGGTAGGCCGCGGCTGCCGTGGCAGAGCGCCCGGCGCTGCGTTTGATCGTCTTCACAGAGAGGTGGTAGCTGGCCATGCGCCCTACTCTCTCCGATGAAGCGAACGATCATCGCGCACGCCGCAGCTGACCCCGGCCAAGGCTCTAACCTTGGCTGCTAGGTCAGCCGTCTTTTCCCCGAAGGACCGCGCCCTACCCCGGCGCGAAACGAGTGGAAAAGACAGCCCGCCCGAAGCGAGCCACTGGCTCTCTGAGGCGCGGGCTTGCCAGTGATCTGCCCCCAAATCCCCAACCTCATGGGGGGCGGGATTTGAGGACAGATCACCGGCGGTTTGCCGGGGGCAAACCCGGTTCGTGTCGGCACCGCCAGGTCCGGCGACACGAACCTCCCGCAAGGGAGACGCCAGTGGCAGACCGGCCCCCACCGCGGGGCATCGGGCGAGACGCTGGCGCGACATTGCGGGACGCGATCCAACTGCCAAAGTTGGCCCTGGAGAGTTTGAGAGGCCGGGAGGGCCTTTCATTCCGGCGCGTCTCGCGTCGGACGGAGTTCGCCATCGGCTGAGGCCCTGCCTCAAGGAGATCGCACGCAAATCTCGAAACCATAGGTGGAGAGTTTGCATAAGTGCGCCCTTGTCCTTTACAGGCCTACGGGTAAGCGCTACCGATGGTTGTTGCAAGCCTAACCTTTACACCTGCCTTCTTTGAAGTGGATTCCCGAATTGGCCGAGACTGAGCTTGAACGCGCCGAGAAACGCTACGCCCAGGCCAAGGCCCGCCTGCAGGCTCTGAAGAACCGGGAAGCCACCAGACAGCGCAAGCTGGATACCAGGCGCAAGGTGATCCTGGGCGGGGCGCTGATGGACCTGGCGGAACGGGATTCCAATGCTGCCGCTATGCTCGACCGGCTGATCCGCAACCTCTCCCGTGAACAGGATCGCAAGGCTTTTGCAGAGTGGGACGCCCCCTCCCCTGCCCCTACCGATGACGGCGCGTCCTGATGCGGAGCGTGATGCTCGCCTTCGGAGGGCTGTTCCGCTTCTTCGGTCGGTTAATCTTCACGCCCATTCTGTTGGGCTGGATGGTCGGCGCTGTCCTGTTTGGGGCGATGCTCGGAACACTTGTGGCCACGCCGTTCATCTTCGCCTTCTTCGATCAGACGCCCGGCGAAAGCGCCTGGCAATGGCTGGTCTTCGGTCCGTTCATGTTCGTGGGTGCCGTCTTCGGGTTCCAATATTGGCGCATGTCCTCCGGGGCGGATGCTTACTTCGGGCTGACCGGTGACAGCCACGGCTCGGCGCGGTTTGCCAACCGCAAGGAGCTGAAGAAGCTGGAGCGGAGCAAAGGGCAAGACGATGTCGGACTTCTGATCGGACGCAATCCGCATACAGGGCGGCTCTTGCGCTATGACGGCCCGGCCCATCTGATCACCCTCGCCCCGACACGGGCCGGGAAAGGTGTCGGCACCGTGATCCCGAACCTGCTGGCGGCGAAACGCTCGGTTCTGGTCATCGACCCCAAGGGCGAGAACGCGCGGATCGCGGGCGAGGCCCGGCGGCGCTTCGGCACGGTCCATGTCCTCGATCCCTTCGAAGTCAGCGGCCATCCCTCTTCCGCCTACAATCCGCTCGACCGGCTGACGCCAGACAGCCTCGATCTGGGCGAGGATGCTGCCTCCCTGACCGAGGCGCTGGTGATGGACCCGCCGGGACAGGTGACGGAAGCGCATTGGAACGAGGAGGCCAAGGCCATCCTTGGCGGGCTGGTTATGTTCTGTGTCTGTCACGAGGACCGCGAGCGGCGGTCCCTCGCCACGGTCCGGGAATATCTCACCCTGCCCCCGGAAAAGCTGCGCGCATTGTTGGAACTGATGCAGGACAGCGACGAGGCAGGCGGGCTGATCGCCCGCGCCGCCAACCGCTTCCTCGGCAAGGCGGATCGGGAAGCCGCTTCCGTTCTGTCAAACGCGCAACGGCATACGCACTTTCTGGACTCGCCCCGGATCGCAAAGTGTCTGGCGCGCTCAGACTTCGCCTTCTCTGATCTGCGCCAAAGGATCACCTCTGTCTTCCTGGTGCTGCCACCGAACCGGATGGACGCCTACAGCCGCTGGCTACGTCTCCTCGTCTCCCAGGCCCTCCAAGACATCGCACGGGACGCTGAGCGGCCTCAGAGCGCGTCAGAGGGACAATCTGAGCGCCTCAAGGCCCCTGCCCTCTTCCTGCTCGATGAATTCGCCGCCCTGGGCCGTCTGGAGGCGGTAGAGCGCGCCATGGGGTTGATGGCGGGCTACGGGCTTCAGCTCTGGCCGATCCTGCAGGACATGAGTCAGCTCAAGGACCTCTATGGCGAACGCGCTGGCACCTTCATCGCCAATGCCGGGGTGCAACAGGTCTTCGGGGTGAATGACTTCGAGACGGCCAAGTGGCTGAGCCAGATGATCGGCCAGGAAACCGCCGGGTTCCAAACCGACAGCTTCAAGCCCGGTGATGGTCCCAGCTTCTCGAACAACCTCACTGGCCGCGATCTGCTGACCCCCGATGAAATCATGCAGCTTCCCCCGGATCGTCAGCTCCTGCGCGTCCAGGGGCAGGCCACAGCTATCGCCCAAAAGCTGCGTTACTACGTCGATCCTGAATTTGCCGGGCTGTTCGCACCAGACGCCCGATAACCCGAAAGCACACCGCCATGTCTGACACGCCTGCCTCCCCTGCCCCGCTCTCGGATGACGATCTGCGCGAAACGCTCGATCTCCTCGCCACGGCGGTCGCCAGCATTTCGGATCGTGTGGATGATCAGACGCGGGTGCTCGACCGCGTGAACAAGACAGCAACGGAAGCTCGTTCTGCCGCCTTCGCCGCTCAGAAGCAGACGGACCCGGAACACTACGGTGAGATTGTCGGCGCGACCATCGACGGCAAGATTGGCGACACCCTCACCCGCGTCGGCCAAATGGCCGGTGATTTGTTGCGTGCGTCCAATCCACCCAGGAAGTTCTCAGGAAAGCTGAGGATGCCAAGTCAGACACCATGCGCCAACTTTGGGAACGGGAACAGAAGCTGGATCGTTTCAAAAGTCGTTTTCCATGGTTAGGTCTGGGTGCTGTCGTTCTGGCTCTTGTCCTGACGGTGACGCTTCCTCGTTTCATAGCAAGCAACGCTTCCATGTGCGCTGTCCTCGGAGCGTCCTGGACGACGACAACCACGGGTGTTGATGCCTGTGTTTTTTATCGGCAGTGAGCGGTGATGTGCTGAGGGTGGTCGGTTCTGGCGGAGAAGTCGGGTGTTATATATGTGTTAGAATCTGTGTTACGGGTCTGGAAGTTTTACCTAGACGCTTGAAAAGAAATCAATTTTCTAGCTTCCCGGTAACTGATAACACGAATCTTGGTAACTGAAATCCTGCTTTTGGTAACTGATAACACGAATCTTGACTGCGGTAACTAAAACCACGAATGTCGACTCATGGTAACTGATAACACGAATGCTCTCGCCCCGCTTCTGCCGGATCGCCATCCGCAGCATGATCTGTTCATCTGTGATGTGGCTGACGCTGTCCTGAAGGACGTGATGCAACACATGGAGCACCCGTTTTATTCCCTCTCAAAGAAGCCTGAGACGACGATCAAGCGCTATGAGAATGGCGATAAGTGGCTGCAGATTACGCCGAGTGTGAAGGGCTTGGCGACGATCTACGACAAGGACATTCTGATCTACTGTATCAGCCAAATCATGGCGAAGCTGAAGGAGGGCGAAGCCGTTTCGCCCCGTGTCCGGATTAACTCCAGAGAGCTGCTGATCTTCACAAATCGGGGTACAAGTGGCCGGGAATACCAGTCTCTGCTCGATGCCCTTGATCGTCTTGAAGGGACGCGGATCAGGACAAACATTGTCACTGGCGATGAAGAGCAAGTCGATGGATTTGGCCTGATCGACGCTTCTTCGATCCGCCGAAAGCACGGTTTGGACGGGCGTCTCTTGTGGTGTGAAGTGAAGCTGTCAGACTGGGTTTTCAACGCAATCCGGAACGAAGAGGTACTGACTCTCCACCGGGACTACTTCCGCCTGCGCAAGCCCATTGAAAGACGGGTGTACGAGATCGCCCGGAAGCATTGTGGGCAGCAGAAAACCTGGCGCATCACGCTGGCTAAGTTGCTGCTTAAGACTGGGTCGCAAAGCCCACAGAAGCGCTTTCGGCAGATGATCCGGCAGCTCGCAGAGCATGACCATTTGCCGGATTACCACGTTACCTTTGAAGATGAAGCCGACATGGTGGTGTTCACCAATCGCGGCACGATGTCTCCTGCCCAGCTTGTTGAAGGCAGCATTCCACCGCTCCAGTCCGACACCTACGAAGAAGCGCGCCATGCAGCGCCCGGTTGGGATGTTCGTTTTCTGGAACGAGAGTGGCGCGACTGGTGTGTTGAGCCGCCCCGCAACGCTGACCGCGCTTTCATTGGATTCTGCCGAAAATGGTTCGAGAAGCGAGGCAGACCTTGAGATTAAAAACCGGTAATGGAAATAAAACCGGTAACAGATTAATTTTTGGTGTTGGATTTAATTCCGGTATGAGATATAAATCCGGTAACAACAAAGTGGCAGGATCGAGCAATGCCCGTCATCGTTATGGCAAGCCCCAAAGGTGGGGTTGGAAAATCGACATGCGCCGTTCTTCTGGCGTCTGAGTTCGCCCGCATGGGTGCGGATGTCACGGTGCTTGACTGTGACCCGAACAAGTCTCTTACCCGGTGGGCATCTCATGGCGCACCTTCCGGTGTGACCTTGAAGAGCGATGTTGGTCGGTCAGAGATCGTTCCGACTATCCGGAGCGCGGATGGTGACGGCAAGATCGTCATTGTGGACCTCGAAGGAGTTGCCTCCCAGCTCGTCAGTCGCGCTATCTCCCAGGCGGATTTGGTGATTGTCCCGATGCAGCCGACAGCGCTGGACGCAGAGATCGGCTCCGAAGCACTGGCGTTGGTTCGCGAAGAGGAAGAAGCGCTTGGGCGGTCAATCCGTCATGCTGTGGTGCTTACCAAGACCAGCGCAGCCGTCAAAAGCCGCGTCCAGAAGGAGTTGGAAGAACAGCTCAGTGGGGCAGGGATCGATGTGATCGAGCCGTCCCTGGTCGCGCGCGCAGCGTTCTCGGAACTGTTCGCTTATGGGGGCGATCTGACAGCGATGATGAATGACCCGGAGATGGTCACAGGCGGCAAGGTAGATAAGGCGTTGGCAAACGCTCAAGCATTCACGGAGGCTGTTTATGAGCGGCTCAAATAGGCTTGCGGGGCTGAAAGCCCGCCCGAAAGGGACAACCGTTGAAGAGGTCCGGCGCGTGGACGAAGTTGGCGAAGCGAGAGGCTTTCTGGATCGAACCCCAAGGAAAAAGCCGGGCCGCAAACCAAGCCCAAGGACTTACCAGCTGCATCCCAAAGTGTTTCCCAGGGTAGGGGAGGCTATTGCGGCTGAAGCTGAGCGACTGGGCATCACACAGGGGCAGTTAATCGAAGAGATGTGGACGATTTACGAGGCAAATACGTGAACAACCAAGTTAAGAAAGCCGCAATCGTCGATAGTAAAGCTGTTCTTTCACAGGATGACTGCAAACCACGTTGGTACGTCGGAGAGGCCGCCCACGTATTGAGCGAGATGCCAGAAGCATCAGTGGACTGCGTAGTTACATCTCCGCCCTATTGGGGCAAGCGAGAATACGAGAGTGGGGGCATTGGGCTGGAAGAAACTCATCACGCCTACATAAGGAACCTAGTGAGTATCCTTGACCAAGTGCACCGCGTGCTTAAGCCAACAGGGTCGTTATGGCTCAACCTTGGTGACTCATACCAGAACAAGAGCCTTCTCGGCATTCCGTGGCGGGTAGCGTTTGCGTTGACTGACGATGCAGGCTGGATTCTGCGAAACAGCGTAATATGGAACAAAGTCAAAAGTGGAATGGATAACTCCAAAGATAGACTAGGGAACAAGCACGAGAACATCTTCCATTTCGTCAAGCAAAACAAATACTTCTATGATGCTGACGCGATTAGGACGCGACCCCGAGAATCCAAAGTGGTCAACGGTTCCGTCGTATCAGCCACGGGCGTATCGGGGGTTCGCTACCGCCGACAAATCGAGCTATCCACATCGCTTTCGAAATCTGAAAAGACTGCGGCTTTCGAAGCTCTCAATGAAACACTTAAGCGTGTCGGCGCAGGTGAAATTTCCGATTTCCGTATGGTCATTCGGGGCCAGCAAAGAACAACGCATTCAGACAGCAAGAAGTTATCGGGGCGGGCGAAGGAGTTGGTTGAGAAGGGGTTCTATTTTCTTCGCTACCACCCGAAAGGCAGCAAACCGGCAGACGTCTGGGACATCATTCCTGAAGACACACAAAAACGAAAAAAGCACTTCGCAGCGTATCCGGAAGATATTTGCAAGATTCCCATCTTGGCCACATGTCCACCTGGCGGCACCGTCCTAGACCCATTTTGTGGAACAGGTACAACAATGAAAGTCGCACAAGAGCTAGGCAGAAGATCGATAGGGATAGATATTTCAGCAGAATACATAAGCATGGCTCAACATCGCTGCGGGGCAGGGGGATGAGCAGAGTTAAAGAGTTCTTTGGCCGTTCCACTGATCAAGAATGGGATGACTGGGCAAACGTAACTGAAGAGCAGCAATGCCCATTCTTGGGACGGCGTTGTTACAAGGTAAGAAAGAGCGATCCAGGAATATCCATCGGAACCTGTACAGTGTCGTACGGGCGCCCTCTAGAACCAATCATCATATGCCCGACAAGGCTCCTCGAGAAGCGGCAAATCTTCACGGATTGCCTACACCTCCTTACGGCTCATCAGCCTGGCAACGAACTTCACATCGTTTCAGAAGTGACCGTGCCAGGAGGTAGCGTAGATTATTTCCTTGTTTCGGAGCGGTCTGGCAAGGTGAAAGACTTCGTTGGCATCGAGTTGCAAACTTTGGACACCACGGGAACGGTATGGCCTGACCGCCAGCGTCTGCTACGTGACCTCGGCCTACCACGGGCCGACACGGCTGAAGATCTAAAGCGATCGTTTGGCATGAACTGGAAGATGACAGCGAAGACGATCCTTGTCCAAATGCATCATAAGGTGCAGACATTTGAACATGTAAACAGGAAGCTGGTGCTTGTTGTTCAGGACCGGCTGTTGGATTACATGAAAAAGGAGTTCAATTTTGGCCATTTAGCGGAACCGGCCAACTTGGGTGACTCAATGCAGTTTCATTCGTACGGCGTGTCGCAAAATGGCGATGGATCGTTTTCTTTGAGTCTAGATACCCGATTAAGCACTGACGAAAATGGAATCTCGCAATGCCTGGGTCTTCAAGCGGAAGCTAGAGTGGAGTTGGAACAGATAGTAGCAACGCTTGAAGGAAAAATATCGTCGGCTACGCGTTTCAGTCCGGTTTGAATTTCCAATGACTTATTAGGTGATTATGCATGAAGTTGATAAAAGCTAGGGTCCAAAACTATCGCAGCATTCGAGATACTGGTGAGTTTGAGATCGAAGAGCTGAAGACCATTCTGGTTGGTCCCAACGAGGCAGGAAAATCCGCTATTCTCCAAGCCTTGCAGCAGATCAACCGCCCGGAAGGAGTCAGCGGCTTTGATAGCTTGCGGGACTATCCCCGAAAACTCCTGAATAAGATTGACCAGGGAGAGGTTGATCCTGATGACACGCCGGTTGCCACGGTGTGGTTCTCGTTGGACGACGACCTGAAAGACCTTCCTGAATCTGTTCAGGTTGAGAATCTTCAATACACCTGCACGCGCTACCTTAGCAATCGGGCTACACACGCACTTGTCGGTTTACCCGCCCGAAAGACATATGAGGACATTGAGAGCGATCTTCTTAGGCTTGCGAAGCATCTCGATGGCCAGGTGACCGAGGATGGCGAAGGCGATCCGCCATCGAAAACCTTGAACGATATTGTTTCGGGTTGGCAGCAGTCGTTCATCATCAGCGAGAAACGTGCTGCCGCACTTGAGCCCTGGCTGAAGGATGCGATCACACTCGTTGACGAGGATAATACAAAGGAGAACGAGCGGCTTAAGCGCCTTCGTGCCGCGATCCAAGAGCCAATGGATCGAGCCCAAGCACTCAAGACATTGGACGAAAGGACGCCGAAATTCGTTCTCTTTAGCAACTACTTTAGAGTCCGCCCGATTATCCACCTCGCCAAGCTCGCTCAGAGGGTCGCGTCGGGCGTTCTCGAGGACGACAGCTACGACTATGGTAACATGTGCCTTCTCAAGCTTCTTGGCCTCAACGCCGAGGAGCTTTCCAAGCTTGGAAAGGCAGGCTTGGCTCCCAACGGCCAGATCGTCGAGCTTGATACGTTCCGTGATGAGCTCGACAAGCGGGACTACCGCTTGAACTCAGCCAGCATCATGCTGACAGACAGTATTCGAGAGGTATGGAACCCGAACCCAAACCGCGCAGAGGCAGACCGTCTCCGGATCAAAGCGGACGGGCAATATCTGAAAGTGGTCGTAGAGGATGAGCTTGGCGTCGAGGTCGAGCTCGATCAGCGCTCAGAAGGTTTTCAGTGGCTTGTCTCATTCTTCGTGGTTTTCTTCGCGGAAGCGCAGGACAAGCACAACAACGCGATCCTGTTGCTAGACGAACCGGGCTTGCATCTGCATGGGCTCAAGCAACGCGATTTCAGAGAAACCGTTTCCAAGCTTGCGGCCAAGAACCAAACACTCTTCACGACACACTCGCCATTTCTGGTCGGTCCTGCCGAGCTCGATCTGGTTCGCGTTGTCGAAATGACCGACCGAAATGAAGGGACGAAAGTCCACACATCTGTTACGGCGAATGACCCGGCGGCTTTGCTTCCACTTCAAGAGGCGCTCGGGTATGACTTAGCTCAAAGCCTATTCACGCAGAAACAGAACCTCGTTCTCGAGGGCTTGACCGATTACTGGTATGTCGATGCGGTTTCCGAGCTCTTGCGCGAAGCAGGAGAGGCAGACTTGAACCAGAAGATCGCTATGGTTCCGGCCAACACCGCAGGAAAGGTGGTCTACTTCGCGACAATCCTTCACGCGCAAGGTTTGAAGGTGGCCGCTCTCCTCGACTCTGACAATGCAGGCAACCAGGCAGCTGAACAGGACACGCTTGTCCACACCCTCGGCAACAAGGCGATCCTTAGAACAAAGGACTATCTGAATGCCGAAATCAAAGGCGCAGAGATCGAAGACCTATTGCGCGATACACTGATTAGCGTTGCGAACATCGAGCTAAGCTGGGACGTCACCGCCAAAGCGAAGGGACAGCCAAAACGCTCACTCGTTTCTGTTTTTGAAAGCGAGATCAAAGACTTCTCAAAGTATAAGCTAGCAAAGGCATTTCTGCGATGGTCACGTGATCATAGCGCATCTGATTTGAGCGACGCAGAACGAGAACAGTGGATAAAGCTCATCACAGGGATCAATAGCGCCTTAAAGTAAACTAAGCGCGCCGAACCGTTCGTTCACTAACTTTGAACAGCCGGGCTATCTCGGTGATGGCCCGATGTTCTTCATCTCTCATGCGCCGGACCTCATCTTTCTGGGCGGTCGTTAGGGCAGGGGGCCTACCGCCGATCCGTCCGCGCCTGCGAGCCGATGCCAAGCCTTCCCTTGTCCGCTCGGAAATCCGCTCACGCTCAAACTGGGCGATAGAGGCGAAGACATGAAATACCAGACGGCCTGCCGGCGTCGTCGTGTCGATGTCCTCAGCCAGAGACCGAAACCCGGCACCGCGTTCACGGATCGCCTCTACGATCTCCAAGAGGTCCTTCAGGGACCGCGCCAGGCGGTCATACTTCGTGACAGTCACAACGTCGCCGTCGCGGAGCTGCTCCAGCATTCTGTCCAGCTCAGGGCGCGCGCGCCTCGATCCGCTGATCTTGTCTGCGAAAACCTTCTCGGCACCGGCTGCCGAAAGAGCATCAGTCTGTGAAGCCAGGCTTTGGTCGTCTGTGCTGACGCGGGCATATCCAATGATCATGCTTCACTGTGACAAAAACCTGCCAAAACCGCAAAGGTTTAGCCGGGGGTTTTTGTCCTGGCTAAGCCGTTGATCCTGGGAAGAGTGGGGCGTTTGGACAAAAACGACCGTTTTTGACGTGCCGGTTCCTCGGGACACTCGACCAAGAGGCCAGTAGCATCCTCGGCACAAACCCGCTCTAAGCACGCGCTTAACTGAGGGTTCATAAGCCTTGCGACAATGGCGCTTTCTTCGCGTGAGCCTCAAATGCCGACCAGCGACAGCAGTGGGCTGCCGCCCTCTTGCACCACGAATTCGGTGCCCAACCGGAAGGAACAGACACATGCGTAAACTCGCTCTGATCGCCATGATGGCGCTCGCCACCCCCGCGCTTGCGGAAGATGTCACGATGGACAGCATCCTCGGCACAACGATGGAAGAGGTCCAAGCCTCGCTGACCGCCATGGGCTATGAGGTCCGCAAGGCGGAAATGGAAGACGGCAAGATTGAGGTCTATTTCGTGCGCGACGGCCAGATGGGTGAAGTCTATGTGAACCCGCAGACCGGCGCGGTCACCAAGCTCGAACTCAAGGGCTGACGCGATGGCCGCCGTCGCACAGCAAACCAGCGGGCGCGTAAGCGCCCGTGAGGTTGCGGTCTGGGATCCACTGGTGCGGCTGATCCACTGGTCACTCGCTCTGACAATCCTCCTCAATGGGACGTTTATCGAGGAAGAAAGCAAGACGCACGAATGGATCGGCTACATCGCTCTGGGCCTGGTCGGCTTGCGTCTTGTCTGGGCTCTGATCGGGCCCAAACACGCACGTTTCTCGGCGTTCCCGCCCAGTCCTGCCCGCGCCGTTAACCACCTGCGCGCCATGCTCTCTGGAGACAAGACCATCCACCTGTCGCACAACCCGCTCGGAGCGCTGATGGTCTATAATATCTGGGCCAGCGTGATCGCCATCGGCATCACCGGCTACATGATGACGACGATTACGTTCTTTGGCGTCGATTGGGTCGAGGAAGCCCACGAGGTCATCTTCGGCTGGTTGTTGTTTTCCGTTGCGCTGCATGTTGCCGGGGTAGCGTTCGATACATGGCGATCTGGTGTCAATCTGGTGCGCGCCATGATAAACGGAAGAAAAACAATTCCCTACGGACGAGAGGTTGAATGAAGCTCCGGATTTGGCCTGCTAAGACAAAGGAAAAGCGCGCAACGGTTCTTGCGGGCCTTATCCTCTTACAGGCCATCTGCGCGCTGTTCTTCATCGGAGACGTGATTGAGGATTTTCGCGAGGACGGGCATCTCGATAATCCCCACCTGCTGCTTGAGTCCGTTGCCGCCATAGCACTTGTTGGCGGTGTCATTTTCCTGATGATCGAGTTGCGTGGCTTGCTCTCGCGCGTGTCCGACATGCAAATCGGCCTTGATATTGCTCAGGGCCATCTGGCGGACATCATTGAAACGTTCTTTGACGAGTGGGGGCTGACATCGGCGGAACGCGATGTCGCCATCATGATCCTGAAGGGTCTGGACAATGACAGCATCGCACAGGTGCGCAAAACCGCAGCGGGCACGGTCAGGGCGCAGGCCACAAGCATCTACTCTAAGTCCGGGACGGACGGGCGCGCGCAGTTCATCAGCCTGCTCATTGAAGAGTTGCTGGCTGACAATCAACACCTTGGCTCTGCGGAGGCAGCGCTCAACGCCAAGACCACCAATGCCGCGTCACCAGACGCATCCGGAGAAACAACATGACAGACATCAGCGCCCATTCGGACGACCCCCACTACATCACGCGAAGCAACTGGCTGCGCGCCGCTGTCCTTGGGGCGAACGACGGGATTGTCTCAGTGTCCTCTCTTGTCGTCGGCGTTGCCGCGGCTGATCCAAGCCCCCGCGCTGTACTGATTGCCGGTGCAGCAGGATTGGCTGCCGGGGCGATGTCGATGGCCGCTGGGGAATATGTCTCCGTGTCGTCCCAATCCGATACGGAGCGGGCTGATATCGAACGCGAGAGGGCGGCGCTGCGGGAAACGCCAGAGGCTGAATTCGAGGAACTCAAAGCAATTTATCTGGAACGCGGATTGAGCGACGAAACAGCAGAGGTTGTCGCACGCGAACTGACGGAGAAAGACGCGCTCGCCGCCCATGTCCGCGACGAACTTGGGCTCTCTGACATACATGCAGCAAACCCCCTTCAGGCGGCATTGGCCTCTGGTCTGACATTTTCGGTTGCGGCTGCTGTTCCCGTCGCCGCCGCATGGCTGGCCCCGGCATCGGCGATCATACCGACCGTGCTTTTCGTGACGGTTCTGGCCCTAGTGGCACTTGGAGCGCTTGGCGCTAAAGCGGGCGCGGCACCTGTGCTGCCCGCCGTTCTGCGCGTTGTTGGATGGGGCGTGTTTGCAATGGCCGTCACCGCCGGGGTGGGTTGGCTATTCGGGGTCAGCGTATAATTTCATTTCACTGACCGGCGTCAGACATCCACCCCTGATAGTTACCTTTAACCACCTCAAACGAACACTTCTGGTGCGTGCGACAGTTTCGGGCTCCGGGCATCAACCCCCGTCCGCGCGAAGCGCCAGGCCTGTCGACGGGTGGCCTTCAGGCTGCCCGCCGACAGGTCACCCTGAAACCGCCACCACCTCGATCACGCCACAACGCAAAAGGCCCCGCCTGTTGACGGGGCCTCGATCATTGCGGTGATACGGGCTGCTACTCAGCGGCCATCCGGTCGGCCTGCGCGGTGCGGTCCATGATGTAATCCACGGCCTTCTGCGCCTCGGACGCGGCGCGGAAAATCGCGCGGCTGTCTTCCTTCATCGCCTCAAGCCATCCTTCGACATAGGCCGCGCTCTGGCCAAACTCAGGCTCCACCCCGATCTGCGCGCACAACATGCAGTTGCCAATCTCAGCGACCAGCTCCTCGAAGGCATAGACCTTGCGGTCATTGAACCGGCCCAAACGGTCCAGCCGCTTTGTCGCGCCAGTCCAGTGGATTGTCTCATGGGCCAAAGTGCCAAAATACCCAGCCGCCCGATAGAACGTACCAATTGGCGGCATATGGATGCGGTCGGTCTTAATGTTGTAATAGGCGCGCGGCTCCTCGGTCACGTCGATCTGCGCGCCGGTCGCGGCAAAGAACGCCTCAAGCTCGGGGTCCGCTACGGTGCCAAGATCGCGAGGCGGATCGGGCAAGATGTAGAACTCAGCGGGCAAACCCTCGATCTGATCGGCGTTGAACACGCGGTAGGCCTTGGCATAGGGGATCTGGCGTTCCTCGCCGTT
>TARA_R110002012_G_scaffold309907_1_pt1 | contig 15920 bp, 24 predicted proteins | sample TARA_R110002012 | Tara Oceans TARA_R110002012 (sample SAMEA4396515) | marine metagenome | biome: Westerlies Biome; feature: [DCM] deep chlorophyll maximum layer (ENVO:01000326); material: water (ENVO:00002006), including particulate matter (ENVO:01000060) such as... | depth 40 m
CATCACACATTTTTTTAACATCATCGATATTTAAGTCCTGTCCGTTTTTCCAGATAGAAAATTTGCAATTATTTTGCCACTCCGAACAACTAATGACTTTTTCTTTTTCCACTAACTCACCTACTTCACATCTAGGACAAGTGATAGCCTCTGTTTTCGTCTCTTTTAGATCTTTCATGTCTGCGCTTTTCTCTATCTTAAACTCCTGGGATGGGGGAGGAGAGCTGGGAGCCTTCTGAACAGCTTTCTGCACAGAAGAGCTCTCCCCCGCTAAACTATCTGAACAATTATCATCGGCGAGAAGAAAAAGGGCCTCACAAGCGTATTTCCTGGCATAACTGGTGGCGCTTCCCGTTTGCTGGGATAAATCCATTTGAGCTTTCCCATCTTTATTGGTTTTAGTGCCTATCATTGCATGAGCAGTGGACTCTATTTTGTTTTTCCCATCGCTTAAAATAGCTTTGCTCTTAATACACAATGGCTCAGAAATTAACTCATCTGTAATCTCTACGTATAGACCCGCCGATTTTAAATTATTTTGTATACCAGAAAATATATCTGGTAGTGACCTGTATTTAAAATTTCCAAAATTGTTATAGGAGTTCTTGGCTATATTTAAACCACTCCTTAAACTATTAACTTTTTCTATGAACTCTTTTTTATCTGAAAACTCCAATTCTTTCATATCACAAAACCTCCTCGAGCCAGAGCTGAAAGCAACAGCCCGCTACAAATGTTAAAATTAAAATTAATAAGAATTCCATTACCACATCGCTCCCGTACAGTCGGGCATTCCAACAGTCTCATAATAGTATTCTTGATATTCATCTTGGTCTGTCTTTTCGTTGTCCATTTTTATCTCCTTAATTTAAATCGATGGGGTATAACATGAACTTCATACCATTGTTATACTTCTCTAAAAACTCAATACAAAAATTTTTCATTGGTGGAAAATACTCACCCATCGGACAGTTAGTCATCTATCCTCATCCCCCTAAGGCTCTCAAGATAGTTTTTGACCTCTTGATTCTGCTTTATCGTTAGCTTTTCACTCGTTATTGATTCCATTGTGGTTCTCCTTGCGCTTGTTTTTATGGCGAATAATTTATATTTAATCACTTCGTTTTCTCCTTAATGCTCAACCTCCCTGAGTTTCCTTGCTTTTTTACTTTTTCAAAAACATCTGGGTAGGTTTCCTTTAAAGCGTTGGTATCCACTGAAGTTCGCTCTATGTTCTTGTACTCCATTTTAAAGGTGTGAGATTCAACCTTTTTATGGTTGCCCATCTCTTCTAGAATTCTATTGTAGGAAAGCGAAATTTTCTTCTTCAAATCTTTTTCTTTCTTTTTTAATTCATTGTATTCGTTAGCGGGGTCATCAATGTAATTTGACCTCAACACAACATCGTTTTCAGAAGATTCAATACGCTGACCTAATAGACGTTTATCGCAATTTTTGCCAGTAGTCCACGGGCGTATTTTCGTTAGAACGTAGCCATTCCAAAACCCCACGGCCTTATTAACGGCATTTTCAATATAGGCATCGCATCGGGGAACTTCATACTGAAAATATTTATTCCCACCACAAAGGCAGGCGACATAGGCTTTATCTAAATCCGCTAAACCCATATACCACTGGACTTGGGCGTAATAGTGAGGGGGAACATCATTTTCCCAGTCCCCTTTCATGTATTCGTTAGCTGTCTTTATTTCCAGTATGCATTTTTTACCATCTTCTTCCTCAACATAGCCATCAGGAATTCCCCCCATGTATGGGAAAAGATCATGTTTTAAAAAAGATGCCTTGGTGACTTTAAGGTGCTTATTTCTTTTCTTAAACTCTTTTTTTATGAAAGATTCAAGGGCGGTTCCAAAATACATATTATCTGTCATTTCTTTGGTTTCACCGCTAACTTTCCGATGCCAGACTAGCATAGGGGATGAGTGATCAGATATATTTAGGATACCCCCCATATCAGAACCACCAATATATTTTGTTCTATCCTTCATGAGCCTCTCCTCTCTCTATATATCGGTCAATAACTTCTTCTAAATAGGGATACTCTTCGAATAAACCAGGCTTGATTTTAAATAGCTCGTATATCCCTCTATCAATACTCTGGACCATGTTGCTTAGTCCCTCTACAGACACATCTAGTGTTTGCTCTTCATTGACATTCATTTCTTTATGATTCATAATTTCTACTCCTTACTTTTTTTACCCCCTATGGTGAAATTTGTTTGGGCTGGAGCGGTTAGTATTAATATTGAGTTAACTGTCTAACCGCTCCGTTTACAAATTTACTAAAACATCATCTTCTTCGAACTGCACAAACCCCTCTGGCATTCCGATAACAATTTCAAATCCACTCTTAATTTCATCTATTGCAATCATTTTTTTCACCTCCTAAATCTTTATTGTTACTTGTTTGGGTAGACTGATAGGGCTTTTGTCCCTTACATTCCAACCAGCTATTTCCATTAAGTTAAACATCGTATCTCTGTAAAACTTATAGACCTTTGGGTCATCTAATTCATCCATAATTTTACTAGTCATGGCACGTCATTGTTTTTATTAAAACAGATAAATAGATCCACAATTTTGTGGCATGGATCACGTTCTGATATGATATCTGTGATGACCATTAAGTCTTCTGATTTGGGCTGGGCCATGATTTTTGGGTCCTCCCATCTATATAGGGTTTTGAGGCAAACTTTATGCCCTCTCACAAAAAACTCGCCCATCATGTCATTAACCGTTAGCTTGCATTCCTCTCGAATCTGCTTTAAACTGGCTCCACTAAATTTAAACATTTCTTCTCACCTCCTTATTGTGACATTATTACATTGTTTGTCAATAAAGTCAATAACTTTTTCTTGTCATAATAGTCAAAAGTATGTACTTTAATATATAAAGGTAAGGGGTTATAAAATGTTATTACACGAGAGATTAAGACAGTTAAGAGATGAAAGAAGCCAGACAACACATACCACGCAAAAGGATATTGCCACGTTATTTGGGATAAGTTCATCCTTAATTACGCATATGGAATCTGGGGCACGAGTTCCAACTTTTTCCCAATTAAAAAAGTTAATAGAATTTTATGACGTTAATAAGAAGATTGAGCTAGAGCTAAAAAAAGCTTGGTTTATAGCCAGACTTCCAGAAGATGTATTTGAGTGCCATCAAGATATCTCTAACCTTGTCAGTTCAGAGATGTCGCAAATAGAGATAGACGATTATGTGAGTGAAAAAAGAGGGGAGGATGGCTCTCACAATATCTACAAATCTGAAGGCCTTTCTAAGATGATCAACTTTTTGAAACAGATGGAGCCAGAAAGAAGAGATCAAGATATTTCCGCATTTGTGAGCCTAGCAAGGCTTCCATTACAAAAATCCGTGATAATAAATAAAATTATTTGCAATTTAGTCTCCGAGCCAGACGAAGAGTTATTAGACAGGATATATACAGTTGTTCAGACTTTTTCAAAAAAGTAAGGACGGTGGCAAGAAATTAAATTTAAAATATATTACAGAAGGGAGGGTTAAATTTGGACGTAATCGAGTATATCGCAGATAGACTAAGCGATCCGTTATCCGAAGCTATTGATAAAATCGTACATGATCCTGAGGTGGCATGTGAGTTGAAATCAAAGATTGGAAGCATCGCACCATTATCGTTATGGAAAATCTATCGCATGTATTTATTAGAAGAAACAAAGCTTAACAGAGCAATGGCTGAGGACTATGACACTGTTAAGCTATGTTACAACTAAATAGAAAATAAGAGGTAATCTCTTTTTAAGGAATTATAGTACTTACGATCGTCTATTGGATGCGTAGTTTTGGTATTCTTAATGTTATCAGGTGTTTGCAGAGCGCAGCTTTCTAAAAGCTCGCGACTTACTACTTGTAATGGTTGTGTCATGTTATCTCCTGTTATAGACGATCGTATGTATTTGTGGTCAAATTATTCCTATTTATATTAAGTATGCAAATATCATGCCAGTATTGTTACGCAAGGGAGGAATTTATAAATTGCAAAATAATCAAACAGCAGTGCAAAAATGTCAATTTGAAAAAAACTACAATGATAGGCAGTATACAACTGTATATTTTTGGTGTATTATAAATGCTATGTGGAACTTCAATGAAGAGGAAGCCTTAAAACGATTAGGTTATAGGATTCGGTTCTTTAGAACTCTAAAAGGATGGAGCCAAGCAGCCTTAGCTAAAAAAGTAGGAATCTCTGTCTCTTATACGGGTAATATCGAAAACGCTCTTAGGCCATCTGTTTCATTTATCATTATTTCAAAAATAGCCATCGCTCTTGATGTTACGCCTAACGAACTATTGCTATAATGGACACCGCTTGTATTTATGCTAGGTTTTCTTCTGATAAACAATCAGACGGCTTTTCTATAGAGGGCCAGCTTCACGCTTGTACAGAATTTGCAGAAAGAAATAGCTATAAAATATGCAAAGAGTATATAGATAGAGCAAAAAGTGGAACCTCCGATAAAAGAAATGCATTCCAAGAAATGATGGAAGATGCCAGATCTCTAGAAAAGCCATTTGATTATATATTAATTTATAACTACGAAAGATTTTCAAGGTCTCGCCAAGATCAAATTAATTATAAACAAGAATTAAAGTTTCTTGGTGTTAACGTTATATCTATTACTCAGCCCATTGACCATGATAGCCCTGATAGCGTTTTGCTTGAGTCTCTTTATGAGGGAATGGCAGAACAATATAGCAGAAAGCTTTCTAGAGATGTTAAGCGGGGAATGATAGAAAGTGCAAAGCGTGGATTTTGGACGGGAGGTTCACCCCCAATTGGTTATAAGATAAAGCAATTAGAAGAAAAAGGTAAAAAGAAAATAATACCATGTGAAGATACCTCCTCTTTAATTAAACGTGTATTTGAATTGTATGCATCAGAAAAACACGGTTTTAAAAATATAGTTAAAATTATACAAAAAGAGTTTCCCGATAAATCGCACAATATAACTCCGCAAAAGATATCCAATATTCTGAAAAATAAAAGATATATAGGATCAATGGTTTGGGGTGAGAGACAAGACCAACGAAAGCGTTTTTGGTCAGCGAAAGAAGCTGTTGTTGAAATAGAAAAATGCCATTCTCCAATTATTTCTAAAAAAACTTTTAATAAAGTGCAAAAGATATTGGTGGGACGAAAAACTTATACCCTTAAAAAATACTCAACGCACTTATTATCCGGGATTATTAAATGCGGGAATTGTGGGTCTGCCGTTGTTGGCTGTCCCGCAAAGGGAAGAAAATACCTTTATTATACCTGCTCTAATAAACGTAAGTCAGACAATTGTGATATGCGGTCTATAAATGCATCCAAAATAGAACCAAAAATTATTAAGTATCTACAACAAAACGCTTTTAAACAAGATTACTTAGATAGAGCAATAAAGCAGTTACTAAGAAACTTTAAATCGAAAACAAAAGATACCAAAGCACTTATGGATAGGTATCATAAACAGTTAACTAAATTAGAAAAGAAAAAGACAAAGCTTTTAACGCTTGTGGAAGAAACGGATTGTGACATGTCTGATATTTCTGAAAGGATAAAAGAAATAAATAGGGAGATCAATGAAACTCGAGATAAAATTTCTATATGTGAAGAAAAACTAACTATCTCTAAAATATATAATCAGACAGTGGATGAAGAATCCTTAAATTTATTTCAAGGTAGTGCCAAACGTCTATTAGAGAATAGTATATCAAATGAGGTGTTACGGAAGTTTATACGAACTATTACCCTCAATGAGGAAAATGTTGTAATTAATTTTCATTTGAGTGAAGATCTAAATGATATAGGCTCAAAAGTTCGTAAAGGGGGTGTTGTGGTGGGCCGTGCAATGCCTTTTACGAACAATTCTTTAGAAAAAAACCCATTTTTCAAAGTCTATAATAATTTAGATTTAAAACAAAAAGTGAAGGTTTAGGTGCCATAGCCAAAATAGGGGGGATGGCTATGGCGATAAGATTAATTTATTCAGGTGATGGTATTTTTAGATAATTTTCAGCTTCACTAAGAACCGCTTCTATAGATTCTAATTGTTTTTTATATTGATCATGCTGAAGCTTTTGTTGTTCATGGGAAACCCTTAAGGCTCTTACTAAGGTAATTAATTTTTCATTCATGTCTAACCCCCCTTGCTTATATACTCATGTATATATAATAAAATAAATTTATTTATTTGTCACTTTTTAAAATCTCGTTTTGGAAACGGTCAATTCCCCCTTTTACTTTTTGCACTTTTGATATCAGTGATGTGGTAAGTGATATTATATCTATCATCTTATCATTATGTAGCGATTTAATACTTTCTAACTCAATTAATATTTTATTGGCATCTTCTTTAAAAGATTCCATCATTATAGAAAATGATGATTTTAGTTCTTTTATATCCGACTTAACACTTTTCAACTCTTCTTCTAGCGTACTTATACGTGCTTCATTCATAATTTCCCTATCTTTAGTACATCCTCTATTGATCCCCCACTTTTCTGAACAAGATAGCCAACTGAAGAAACAACCGTTTGCATTTTTTTCTCCACGTCTTTTATCTCTTCTTTAAATTCATCAAGATACTCGTGCATCTCTTCCTTGCTAACTTTAAATTTATCAGAGTTTTCTAATCCAGTTAAATTGCTTTTTACAAAATCCTCTAACTCGTAAAACCGTCTATTAAGTTTAGCTATTCGTAATTCCCCATCTTTTTTTAAATCTTCTAACCCTTTTTTTCGAGCAAAAGTCTTATTGAAAAATATCCATAAAAAAGATGGAATAGACGCTAATATTATTCCCATAAGCACCTTCTTGTCAAATACTTGAAGAACAAGTTCAATCATGAAAATAAACAGCTCCATTAGACGTCATCACCATCTACTATTTTTATTGTAGACCCTTCACCTAACCCAGGTATAATCTCATTATAAAAACGCTCATAGGCTATTTTAGAATTTCCAATGAACCCACGTTTTGTAATATTTTGTTCTGCCGTATCACCAATTAAGACACAACCTTTAGTATGTTCATCGTTGTTACCACAATGTATTAATATGTAATCAAAATTAGGAACCCCACAAATTTCTATCATTCCCTTATGGAATGGAAACCGTTTTTTGTATCGTTCATGAAAACCACCTTCAGTTCTTAACTTTAGTTTATATATACCAGAAGGAATCCTTGTTTCTCCTGGTACCTTATCATCAATAAAATTAAACCTGTCTTCTAGGGTGAAACCAGTAAATGACTTTTTACCTTGTTGGTTAATAATATAAATTGCCCCTAAGGTTGAATATGGACCACTAGAGAATCTATAAATCTCTAGATTATAATGGTCATCATACATCTTAATCACCTCCCCCTTCTTCTCCTGGTAGATGTAACTTAAACCCTTCATCGGGGATGTTATCTTCTACTATTTTTAAAATAGGAAATATTTCAGAGGGGCTAGGAACATTAACTGTATTTTTAAAAGCGTCTTTTGCCTCCCTATACTGAGATAATCGTTCGCAAAACTCTTCTCTTGTCCCATCAAATTCTATTTTATACATTTTATCTCCTTATGTTTTTATATAAACAGTTACACCAAAGTTTACTGTATTAGTTTGAAGGCCACCCTCAGTGGCAATTGAAAAAGATGTTCCGTCACCAGAGCCGTCACCTTTATATGCATAATTATTCGTTGCCGGATCTGGATAACCTCCAAAAGTGGCGCATCCTATAAAAGTTTGTACATTTCCTGTTCCTTGTCCCTCACTACCAGGAGTAGAGCTCATAGCGACTCGAGGCCTATCATCGGTGTCTCCTGCATTTGTTCTTAAACTAAAATTATGACTATGACTCTTAAAAGCATCCTCTTGTTTAGTACCAACTTGAGCACCTGTGGTTCCATCACCACGATTTGTTCTTGCTGCTGCATCAGGGTCAATAGTTGCCGTGGTATCAATATCTCTTAATACCATCCCTCTAGTGTCAGGAACAGGGAATGTAGTTGCTGCTGTAAAAGTAAGAGGTGCAACTGGTTGTTCTGCCCATCCTGCAACCGAAAAATCAAATGTATTAGCACTGATATTTTCAATTACAACCCCTCTATCAATCGCAACCGCGCTTGCCACATCAGTAAATAGAACAGAAACATAATCTCCATTTGATAACCCATGTCCTGTAGCAGATATCGTACAAACATTTCCTGCAACTGATACCCCTGAGGCTGCTACTGGTGTTCCATCCCCAGGCCCATAGGTATGTCCTAATACCTTAAATAATGGGAGGTAGCTAGCGATCGCATGGTTAGCCCCGTTGGTTCTTAAGTAACCTGAGGGTGCATAGGTTTGTGAAAACTCATGTAAAGACCCTGTCATTACTCCATTCGTAATTTGAACATCAATAGAATTTGCAGTTATATCATTACAAGTTAGATTGTTGATATTTAAATCCCATGTCCCTGATGCTATAAATTGAACCAGTTTTGTTAAGTTTGAGTCATGGGTAGTGTTGGTGAATTTATTTCCTACCCACGTGCTCAGTTCTGTAATGCTCGGTAATGCCATTTTTATCTCCTCCTTTGATTAATTAATTGTTGTTGATATTGTGGATTGAAGTTTCCTGCTGGGGTTCGTTGGGGTTCAATTGGCCCAGCAGCAACTTGTCCCATAATTGGACCTAGAGGGCGTGTTAGTTTAGGTAAGGCAGCCGCGCCTTTCATCCCCATTTTATGTACAAAAGGGCTAAATATAGGAAGAGTCCCTGTTGTTGCTCCAACTAAGCCACGTGCTATTCTATCTCCGAAATTTCCTTCTGGTGTTAGTCTAGAAAAAGATTCTTTTGCTTTAATATTTTCCGCAGAATCTAAAAATTGGGATTTTTTGGGGTCTAGCTTTGATAATGTGCCTAACGCTTCTTGCTCGGTCTCATTTATGGATCTACTAAATAACTTTGAAGGATCTGATTTTCTTTTACCTAATTTATTTCCTAATATGTTTCGTACGTTTGCAACTTCAAAATTATAATCTCTTACATCTGATACCCCTGGTATAGATGATTTTAATTTTGACCTCATATCAGAAGCAATTCCCCTTAAAAATTTATCACCTTTTGTTGTTCTTGTATCTCCCCCTTCTTTATACAAGCTTCTTTTAGCGTCAATTTTATCTAGTATTGATAATTGTCCATCGGCGGTTTTTTCTCGTTTAATAACATTTAAAATATTATTAACATCTCTTTTTTCTTCTGCGGTATAGACTCCAGTAACTCCCCTTTTCTTATTAAGCAATGATTTTTTTCTGCTAACAAATTGGTCTATGTTATAAGGTTCTTTATTTTGTGTTTTATCCCATTCTTTAGCAAGTCTAGACTCTTTAGTTTTTTTTATCCCAGACTCTTTTAATACTCTGTTATATGCTTGTTTAGCCATTTTTCCGACATCTTTAAATGTTTCTTTTGTGCTTAATATAGATGGGTTTAATAACGCTTTTTCATATAACTCTGAAGACACACCTGTTAATCCTTCACCTACAGAAGATAATCCTTTTCTCACAGGTGGTAAGTTGATTGCTTTCTTTCCTATTTTTCCAGCAACACCTAAAATTCCTCCTGTAGCTAAATCAGCGGATCCTGCTCTTAACCCTTTTTGTGAAGCTGTTTTTATGTTTTCACCACCTAAAAGACCTTTAGCCATTCTTGACACTCCAGTTACAGGGGCTGAGGCTAGGGGGCCAATTGGCAAAGCTGCATAGGGCGCCACTGTTGCTGCAATGTTTGCCATTCCTTTTGCTCCTTGCACGAAGTCGGGCTTTTGTTGAAGGTTAGCTATTGCAGCCTCTGCTCTTAACCCTTGAACATCTGCTAATGTTTTAGGGAATTCTTCTTCTATGTTTACCTGTTCTTCTATTTCGAACTGAACCTTATCTTTATATTCAGGGTATTTCCCAACAATTTTTTGTGCTAACTCCAAGTCATCTATATCCCTATATTCAGGATACTTACTCTTTATTCTTTTGCTAAATTCTTTATGGCCTAACATTATAAAATCCCCAAAGAGTCTTGGATTGTATCCTCTGTGGTTTCTTCAACAGTTTCTGGAATTTCTATAGAGTTCATTACCCGTTGCATTCTTTTTCTTATTCTTTTTAAACTTTCTCCAAAAGACTTGTCTGATAATCTTGGATCGAGAGAAGATATGTCAGCTTCAATAAGACTTAATTCTTTCTCATTCATCGCTCCAAAACCTGTAGCTCCAGTCCTCGATGCCTGTTTCATTTGTGTAATGGTTCCTAAAGCTTTCTGTGCTAATAAAGTTTTAATTTCTTGAGATATTCCAAATTCTTCTTCAAGACCGGGTAAGGCCCTTTCTGCTAAACGTCCTTGTATAGAACCAACAGCCTTTGCATATCTTGGCTGAGTCTTCTCTGTTCCTGTTGTTTCACTTCTTACGGATTCCTCTTTAAGTAAATTATCAATTCCAGAAATGACATCTTTAGCACTATTATAAGCACCTCTAGCTGCTTTCTGTTGTGTTTTTTCAGCTACCTCTTCTTTTTTTAAAGCTCTTTGCTCTTTTTTTTCAGCTATATTTAACTTTTTTTCATCTTGTTGAGCTTTCAAACCAGCCGCTAAATTAGCTCGTTCTGTATTTTCTAGATTTTGTAAATACTGCATAGCTAACTGAGTTTGTCCCTGATTAAGCAACTCAGCTTGTTTTCTCTCTTGAGCATACCCTTGTTGATCAGCTAAACCACTTTGATATAATCCTTGAGCTAAATAAGGATTAGATTTAGATAATAGGGCTGCTGATATTTGTTTTCCTTGTGGATTATTAATAAGATAGTTTCCAAGTTGCCCCGCACCCTGAACTAAACCAGGAACTAACCCTTCTTCAAATCCTTGTCCTAAATTTTCTAAACCAGGAGGCTCTTTAGGAACATACCTTTGTCTTAGTTGCTGTGTTACTTGGCGTCTTAATGCTTCATCCAATAAGGACTGTTCTTCTCCAGCTTGTTGTTGCGCGAGTTGTTTCATTAAAAGTTGTTCATCTGTTTGGTTCTGACCAAATGAAATAGGAGTTACCATTAGCCCTGACCTCCTAACCCTTGTAATGACCTTGCCCCTCTAAAAGACCCTAAACGTCCACGTCTATCCATAGCTTCTTGGAATCGTAATTGAGCCAATTGATTTTGCATTTGTTGACCCATCATACCCGCTTGTCTTGAAGTCTCTAAAGCTGCTTGTGGTCCACGAACACCTTGTTTTGCTAAAGAAGCTATCGTTGCTTGTCTTGCTTGTTCTTGACCTGGAGTTGACTGTGCAATAATCGCCTCTTCCATTCCTTGCAGTTCAGGAAGTGACCCTCCATAAAGAGATTCCATTTGATTACCTGACTCTAAACCCCTAGCAATAGATTCTTCTTGTCTTTGCTGTCCTAATCCAAAGCGACGCGTATCTTCTCCCATTTGCAATCCAAAGCGTCTTGCTCCTTCCGCAAAATCCTGATCATAGCGTCTACTTCCTTCGGCTTGTCCTCTATCGAACATGTCTCTTTCATGATCAATCCTCATTTGTATTTGTTCGTCTGTAGCTCCTTGTCTTCCTCCGCCTCCGCCCATAAGTATCTCCTTTCTTATATTGCTTTCATGTATTGTTGAAACATTAATTTATAGCCTAGTTTTTCTAGTAGTTTTCGTGCTGCTGTAGGAAAGGTTTTTCCATCCGTTGAGTGTAAATCTCCTTTTACTAATTTCACGCAATGCTCATTCATATACTCAGGGATTCCCTTTAACACTCTATATGCAACCATCAATCGTTTGAAATTGGATAATTTAGGTGAGGTAAACCATATTTTATCTGACAAAAAAAGGTCTTTTCTAAAGGGGTTTTCTTCTATTAAAGATAACTGGCCTCCTAAGATTTCTCCATTTTGTTCATACACACAAAAATAACGAAACTTAGTTTTTATTGAGTCGGAAATAAAGTCTTCTATTGCCTCTTTATCATACTCAATAGTATCTTCTTCTTTTTTAAGATACCTAGAATCTAAATCTGAACAAATACAATGAACAATTTGATTTAAATCTTCAATTTTTGCATCTCTATACACTAAAACCACTCCCATACTCTCTGGATAACTTTTTTGCTGTTGCTGAATAATTTCTACCTGGCTTAAATCGCCCTAATTGAGGAGAAAACTGTGATTTTGGGCCCATATCTCCCATTTGTGGCATATAACTTACAGGGGGCGGTGTTACTACATCTGTAGAAGGATTCATTGCACTACTTATTCCATAACCGAGCCCAGCGTCAGCTCCTGTCTTTAAAGCTGGTAATAAACTGAATTTTTGAGGAGGGCCAACAAATCCTGCTTCCACCGGCTTGTAGCCTAAAAGTGAACCGGCTCCCTTTCCAACAGCACCAATGCCTGAGGCTATAGGGGCAGCAACCGTAGCTAAACCTGATCCTAATAATTGTCCCCCTGCTCCTAAAGCTCCTAGTCCTGCTGCGCCTACTCCTGAGGCAACTGAACCTGCTGCTCCTAATAATGGTGCTAAAAACGGTAACATCTACATCTCCTTATTACTTATTTGTTTTGCTACTAAGCGGTATCCTCTAAATTTTAAAACATCCGTTGAACTCATATTAAAACTTAGCCATCGCCCATATCGATTAATATGAATTACCCGGTAATCAATGTCATCTTCACTTGCATCGAAATAAACAGGATCAAAAAACCTAGAGTCAAAGTATCCACCGTTCATATCTAATTGAACTTCAATCTGTGAAGACACTTTAGATTCAACCACTACATTTATGTCTATAGGATTAGAAGTTACATTGGTAAAATATAAATGAAGCTCTGTGAAAAACTTTATGTCTTCACTTACCATCAGATCCGCTGATTCGAGACTCGATTCATAGCTTTCCCCATAAATGTCACGCCCTGTATACATCTTTCCAATGATGGAATTGTCATACATCCCCAAATAAAGCCGCTGATTTACAATCGCCATGAAATTGACGGTATTTAACACAGAGGTTTCAATATTATATTCAGTCCATTTGTTACCTCTGATATCAAAAACAAACATCTGGTTCCCTAGGCATAAATGATATTTATAGTCGTAGAAGGCAGAATTTATTTCTAATTCATCATTAATGGCTGTGGCAAGTTTGTTTCGTATAAAGGTAGACCAGTTTTCAGTTTTTAAGTTATCCAATGTGGTTTGTACTGGCAATGCAAAGTTCCCGTTAAAAACCCGAACATCATTTAGGGTACTTAGAAACATAACACCCCCTGGAAATGAAGCTACATTCCCATTAACATCCGTATATTGATTATCGGGGACCCTTACCATTGTATTCTCATTTAAGCAGCCTACATTGGATCTACTTTGGCTTACAGTAGGGGTGGCAGCGGTTAAATCAACTACATATATCTGTTTTAAAGAGGCTACAATTATTTTATCGTAGTCCTGATTTAAACCAGTTACTTTTGTATTATCATTTGCTACCCCCGTAACATTAATAGTTCCTCTAAGGTTAGTAAAAAACTCTTTTTGAGTTTCAGTTGTATATAAATAATTGGGCTGTGCATCATTCATAGCACCCACTAATCTGGAATTATTCGTTTGGAGTTTTCTGGGTTTAGCCATCGGGTCATTCAAGTCAATTATGGGGGCACCAAGGCCAACATCGGCTGTGTTATCGGTGTAAAATAAGGTTGTGTTATCGGCTATGGTTGTTAATAAAAAGAACTCGGTTCCCCCTGCAACTGTCCTGTATACTTTTCTACTAGTTACATCTGTAGGTCCCAACGGAACCTCAAGTTGAACTTGTTTGTTCCCAGGCAATACCGTATTTGAGATAGTTCCAAATCTTGATTCTACACCACCTATCTCTATAGTCATTTGATATCGATAATTTCCATTTAAAACACCTGCTGTAGGTAATATCTCTGCTCTAGGGGCCCCCATTTCCCAAACATAGGTGCCATCATATAGGAGGGGATAATTCGTTCCATTGGTGATGAATAGGCGGTCATTTAGTACTGTGAAATCACACTTTTCAGTCAATGAGAGTCCAGAATACACAATTACAGGGGTATCAAAAATATTTTTATACACATTACCGTTTACTACCGCTATATTCTCAGTTATTGTTGCAGATGCTTTTTCATAGATAAACTCAAAAATACCACAAACTCTATTTGAGGAGGAAAAAGAAGCAGACTCAGAAATACCATTTATTCTATCGACGCCTGTCATGGAGTCAAAATTCACATTTACTGCATCGTATAGATAGTCATGCGGAACAAACTTCTTTTCCCGTTCGTTTCTTACACCTTTTATTTCAGCAGCAGCAACTTCCATTTAATAACCTCTAGAAAATTGATATTCAAATGGAAATTGTCCTCTAACCGATTTATAAGTTCGAGTATTATCTCTTCCATTTATTAACTCATACTTGCAAGTGTTTAAGAACTCTTTGTAATCTCTCTTGTATAGATCAGCTCTTGATATATCTACTTTAGACAAAAGCTTATAGGATGCTTCATCGATAATCCCTTCAAGGTGATCATCACTAACTTCCATATCTTTATCTAAAAAAGCGGGATCTATTGTTGAATTATTTAATAAAGGAACTTTCCAATGATTCTTATAGTAGTAGACATAGAAGTTTTTCCCACTAATTGCCTTTCCAAATGCATGGGCTTCGGGTGTTGTTCCTTCCACTCCCCTACGACAATCTAAAAGTTTATTGTTAGCACCATCAAATCTTCCATATTCAATGATTTCATTTTCTATTTGAATTCTTCCGTTATATTCCATAAACCCAGAGGAACATTGTATTGATATTTCTGTGTCGGTTGCAGTTATTCCACCAGGCGAATTAACTATGCATGAGGTATATTTTTCGTTAAACAAAGGATAAATATTAATAAAGTTTTCCCAGAAATAGACTCTTGAAGGGATACCAGTGTAGGCATTTCCATAAAAATCGCTATTAATCCGGCTAAACTCTTCTGGTTTGAGTAGATATTTGAGATCAGAGATTACCGCAAAAAAACCTCTATAAGTTCCAGTTCGAATTGCATCAGGAGGAGCACTTACCGATCGTTGCGTAGTCGTCATAGAGTAACTTTTAATTCCTTCAATTCCTAAAGTAAATTGAGAGTAGTGATCAAGTGCCGTTTGTAGAGCATAAACTATATTCTTTTTTGAAAAGATTGTATTAATACCTTTGCCAGACAAGTCATCATTTGACGCAATATTAAATTCAATTCTCTCTATTACTTCATATAGCTTCATGAGCCATATACCTCAAATCTTACCGATACATCCGCGCTCGTTGGGTTATTCATTATAAGTTCAATAAATCCTTCCCCTTCCCACATGAATTTTTTTATAAGAATTCCACTAACATTCCCTGGGGCCATCTGAATAGTACAACTTAAAGTTATAGGAGAATCTATGATTAAACAGACAGGTGTATTTACCTCATCCCACCTAATAACTTCTTGACCTAAGGCGGGCACTGTTACCACATTTTGCTGGCTGTGTGTTGCTTCTTGCGAAATTGTTACTGTTTGTAAAAAAGTGGTATTACCATTTTCTATTGTTTGACTTGTTGTAGTTATTAGTTGACTCATTTCTTCCTCCTTTTTAGTAAAATGTTAGTTTAAAATCGACAGGTCCTGTTATTATCCTAATAAGTAGACTAAATATACTCCCACTAAATTGACCTATATCAAAGTCTTCTTGAGGCTTGATTCTTATTCTCGGGGCAACACTTGTCGTCCCTATAGATAAATCAAACTGAAGGTCCATATCAGTACTTCCTACATTTTTGATCTTACCAGTACTAAAAGAATCTCTTGCGT
>TARA_R110002012_G_scaffold263161_1_pt1 | contig 15907 bp, 14 predicted proteins | sample TARA_R110002012 | Tara Oceans TARA_R110002012 (sample SAMEA4396515) | marine metagenome | biome: Westerlies Biome; feature: [DCM] deep chlorophyll maximum layer (ENVO:01000326); material: water (ENVO:00002006), including particulate matter (ENVO:01000060) such as... | depth 40 m
CTCCCTTTGCCGCCGTTCGTGTCTTCACGAATGGCTTTTGAATCGGGACCAGGTTTGATGGACACAGGTGGTTTGGTAAAATATAATTGGAATCATTTCCATCCTCCCACATCAACGTACGTTTCCATAGGACGATATTGGGCAGAGGTGAATCATTTGTTTATCTCTTTACCCCCAGTTGAAACCAGGGGCTATCGAAAAATTGGAGCACTATGTAGTCACTTAATACCATATGCTTTGGTGACCCGAGAACATATGCTGCTTAATTCGTGATCAAAAGAATAAGAAAAAAATGGCTACAAGTCGTATTTAAAAATGGACACAAAAATAAATTGTAGCGCTGCTAGTCCTCCCTACCCAAACTGGGAACAAACCTACTCAAGAGTCCATACCAAGCATTTTTTAATCTGAAGCTGATCCTCCGTAATTCACGCACAATCATGCTATGGGGCTTGTAAGGCTAGATTTAACTTTTTTAAAGAAGTCACAAATTCAAAGGGCATCCTGATTGCCTATTCTATTCCCACACTAAAATGTATTTAACATGACTACGAATAATTCAGAAAACCACAAGAACTCCATCCAAAAAACTACCGAGCAACTAGCAGAAGAAGCCAAAGTCACAAAAGAAGATCTGGATGCATTAGGACCGAGAAGTGCAAATCTTAGTGACGATGATGGAGATGATGAGCTTTTACTTCAGAGAAAAGAAAGAGTTGACTTTGCCGGAGAGGAACTGGATGTACCGGGAAGTGAACTTGATGATGAGCAGGAAGAAATAGGTTCTGAGGACGAAGAAAACAATTCCTACAGTCAGAGTAATGAAGATGAGGACAAATAGATATGATCAATAAGAAGACAAAAGATGCTATTTCTAATGCCTTAAAAACAGGTAATGCGCTTAATATGCAATTGGGCAAGAAAAACCGCTTTAAGATAGAACGGCGACTACCCTTTTTATTGATTCATAGATATAGAGAAAATGAAAGGTCTCCTATTTCAGATCTGGTAGCAACGGAAAGCTCCTATCTGATCGCGGATGCTTCCACGGATAATAACAGCGATACCGCAATTTTGGTCAAAGAACTGGCTAAGGAAATCGCTGATGATTATGGAAGTGTGATGCTTTTGGAGGTATGGATAGGCAAAGCTGATAGCACATCTTTTATCATCAAGTCAGCAAAAGATAAGGCTCCAAATACAGTGAAAGCTTTTCAGGATGGCCTGAAGAAATTTACAGAAATCCAACCTACACTGGATGTAAAGGTTGAGGAAACTACGATCAGACATCCGGAAGGTATCTCTGATTTCCTAACGCTAAAGCAATGTCAGGAGGCTGGGATTTATCTGATGGGTTTGGAGATTCCTCCTTTCTTCCAAAATGAACTTACAGGCGAGTTTTATTACCTGGTGTTCAAGGAATTTAAAAGGGCTTTTTCCGGAATCCTTAGAAAATCGATTTTCGAATTTCTTAGAGTGCAGACATCTTTTGATATAGAAAATTATCAGCGATTGGGAAGTACAGCCATCGACAATGCGGTTTGGGAAGTCGATAAAAAGCTATCTGAGATAGAAGCAAAATACCAATTTCTGATGCTTATCTCTCCTACTAATACGCTTCAGGCTAAGGAAGAATTCATCGCTAAGCAGCATAAAATCAATCCCAAATTCCTTTACAGAAATCTACCTGTAGATCCTGACAGACTGAAGGAAGAACTTTTCTCCATCAATCTAAGGGATATAGAAGATCCTACGCTGGCGTTTTTGTACACAGAAAAGCGGGAGGAACTGGAAAAGCAGATTACAATGCTGAAAGAGCGTGGCACAAAGAACTTTATGTACAGCAGCATTCGCCTGTTCAGCTCGCCTGGGGTAGAGCTCTACGAAACTGCCAAATATCTTCTGAAAACACTTCCACCCGATAATTATGAAAATGTCAAATGGATAGATTGCTACGATCTCGCGAAAATCTGCACTGAAGAGATCTCCAAATACAGGGAGGTCTACCCGTCATTGGATGCCAAAGTGCAAGTCAAACATGACATAGTAGGAATGCTTGTTTCCAGAGGACAACTCTACATAGGTGAAAGTTTCAAAGTTCCTGAGCATAGGGTTCAGGCACTGGTCCATCACGAAGTAAGTACACATGTGCTTACCTTCTACAATGGTAAAATGCAACCATTTGGTCAGATGAGCAGCGGGTTTGCAGACTACGATGAGCTGCAGGAAGGCCTAGCAGTATTAGCAGAATACCTTGTAGGTGGATTGACAAATAACCGATTGAGAATCCTTGCAGCAAGAGTGATTGCTGGTAGGACTTTGACCGAAGGTCAGACTTTCGAGGAAACGTATAGAACACTCACGGTAGATTATGCAATGTCACCCGAGCAGGCATTCCAAATAACAGCCCGAACATATCAAGGCGGCGGATGTACCAAAGATATAATCTACCTCAGAGGTCTGATCAAACTGGTGGAATACCTAAAGAATGGTGGGGAACTTGAGCCTTTGTATGTAGGCAAAATTGGTTTTAAGCACATCCCACTAATTAAGGAGCTAAGGATCAGAGGAATTATTAAACCCTCCCCGCTCTTCCCCTCCTATCTCAAAACCCAGTTTGCAAAAGAAAGACTGGAAAAACTTAAAGCAGGAATGGACCTTCCCGAGCTTGTCAATTAACTAAACCACTAACTATAATTATATGAAAATTGGAATAGTAGTAAATCAAATCGAGACCGAAACGGCTGCTTACAGCACCACCATGATCTCATCTGCAGCCGTTCATCGCGAGCATGAAGTTTACCTTATTTCTGTAGGTCAGCTCAGCTATCTTGAAAACGGTCATATGGGAGCGATAGCAACTAAAGCTCCCAAAACTAAATTCAGAAGTCTGGAAAAATACATGGATGCAATCCATAGTCCACAGGCTGAAAAAGTAAGTATTTCTTCCGCGGATTTGGATGTATTATTTCTCAGAAACAATCCTTGCGAGGAATTTGGGGAGCGTGCCTGGGCACAGACCGCCGGAATGATCTTTGGCCAGATAGCAATGGCAAATGGAGTACTGGTCGTAAATGATCCTTACTCCTTGATGTCTTCCTTCAATAAAATGTATTTCCAACATTTTCCTGAGGAAGTTCGCCCTAAGACAATAATCAGCCGGGATTCAGAGGAGATCAAAGAATTTTATAAGAAAGAGAAGAAAAAGATCATCCTGAAGCCTCTCCAGGGTTCCGGAGGAAAAGACGTGTTTCTGGTGGACTCTGACAAGAATATGAATCAGATCGTAGAAACTATTAACAGATATGGTTTTGTGATTGCCCAGGAATATTTACCTGCTGCCAAAAATGGAGATATCAGAGTGATTATGATGAATGGAAAAATCCTCCAGATAAAGGGAAAAGTTGCTGCAATTAATAGAGTTAATAGCAACGACATCCGAAGCAATCTGCATACAGGAGGAAAAGCTATTCATGCTGAAATCACAGATGATATCCGAAGACTATGTAAAATAGTTGGCCCAAAACTAGTCCGCGATGGAATGTTTTTGGCAGGTATCGATATCGTGGGAGACAAAATCATGGAACTCAACCTCGACAGTCCAGGAGGTATCAATGCGATGCACAGATTGGAAGGAGTAGATTTCTGTGGAGAAATGATTGCCGCACTGGAGCGAAAAGTGGAATATCAAAGGTATTACGATGGCAATCTGCCAAATGCTTATTTGGCGACGTTGGATTTATAGATCGCTCTTTAAAATTTATTCAATAATGCCAGTCTCATTAGATTCTTTACATCTTTGGTCAGAAGACGGAAGACTGAAGTAGCCTCAATTTTAAAATGAGACAAATTCTAAATTGCTTTTGCTTCTTTAATTGAAGAAAAGTGTTCACACATAAAACAGACAGGGAAAGCTTCCATTAGTTTTACCTGTTTTTTTCGTTTGAACTAATCTGCAGGCATTACGATAAAGAAACCGTCGGAGCCTTGTTGTTGATAAAGAGGTAGAAATACTCTTGCGTCTGAATCTGCGAGAATTTTCTCACCGTCTAACTTTGCCAAAAGCTGGCCTTTTTTAATTTCCGAGAAATTTTCAAATCCTTCCTCCATAGCAAACTCACATCCGTCTTTGAGATTTAGCCTATAGGTAACTTCAAAGTTATCCCTAGTAGGCGATGATTCTTTTAGCAAATTATGATAATGGGCATAATCGATCACGCTCTTATCCAGCATTCCATTATCCACCATTACCACCCAAATCGCTGCTTCATGAAAATCTACTGATTTGGGATCATCATGTTGACCTGCTTCCATGGTAAACCCTGTGTGTCCCTTCAATGTTAAAAAATGATCGAAGTGTCCGGGAATAAATTTTTCAATTCCTTTTACCACGGGCAAAGGCATTTTCTTAGCGAAGTCGAAATTTTCCTTTTTCTTATTAACACTTATATAAGGAGGCGTCCTGGATGACGTAGTGTGCAAATCCATAAATAAAAACTTCTCCTGCTTTTTGTTATTTTCTATAGCTTCCACTATAGCCGCAAGGTCATGAAATTCAGATCCTTCCTGAAAATCAGCTATTTCTCCCGACTTTAGCCGATCAGCAAATTCCGGAGTACAGACTCTGTTCAAATCCTTGTCTATTAGCCTTACCCCTTTCTTTAGAGCTGTCATATTTCCGGAAACCCCTATGAGTCTACCTTTAACAAATGGTTTACTTGTCTTAAGTTTTTTGAACACGCGCTGAAGTGCCAGAATCCCACTTGGTTCATTACCATGAATACCTGCACTTGCCAGCAAAAATGGGCCTGGTCTGGAAAACATCCCATCTGTTGGGTATTCACCTATAATCCGTGTCAATCCATCAGCATTGAATAGTTCGCTATTTTTAGTTTCCATGATTCATTGGTTAAGTTATCATTTGGAAAATTCCAAAGACCATACCTTAAAAGTCATCTAGGAACTCAAATATGGGCGATTCAGCCAAAAATGAATTATAGGACATAAAACAATTGCATAAAATTTTCAGACGCGAAACCTAACTGTTAAGTGATTTACAAAATACGTTAATTCTGAGAGGTAAATTCCTCGATCTGAGCATTCAAAATCGCCATCTTTATTCTCCGCATTTTGGGTATTAAAGAGATCAAAATGAGCAGATTATAAGCAAATTATTTACCGTAAAATGTGTTCTTAAAAGTCGTCTTCCTAAATTATTATTTTTGACAATTCAGTAGGTTTTTAATTAAAAGCAAACAAAATTTTCTTTTTAAACTGCAAATTCAATTAAAAAATTAGATTTCAGAATTTTATTCCGAAATCCGGATGGACAGAATATTCATTTATTTCAGCTACTATCAAATTGGGTAGAATTTTGCCAGTGGATTATAAATACATTTTTCACATAAGATGTATTTATAAAACAACACAACTATGAGAACTCAATTAGTTATCTATCCAGCAATGATCGCATGTCTCAGCATGTCATGCGGAAAAAACAAAGACGATGTCAATACAGAAAGTATCGAAGCTCAAAATGAAATGAGTGGAGCTGTGCATGAGAATGATACCAATATGGTAAAACGCGACGGAACCTTATTGGATGGCGCTATGGACACTGCAGACTCCGTAAAATTACCATCTGCAGTCCTAGAAGTAATAGCTAAGGATGAAGCAATCTCCGAAGATAAGATCCAGAGTAAACGGGAATTCTCAGAAAATGGAATAACTTACTACGAAATTAGCTTTTTGACCGCCCAAGGTCAAACACATACAATGACATTTGACGAAGATGGCAAGTTAAAATCCGAGGATTAAAACCCATAGATATTAGAAGCGATGATGCCTCCATCGACCGGCTGTAGGTCACCAAAAGTTTACTATATTTATTAAGCCTCATACGCGTTAATCAAGGCCCAACAAGTAGACCCAAAATAGATTCAACTAACGAGTAGTAGGATCAATAAAAACCACAGACGAGAGGAGGCGCCATCGTTTTCATTTTTATACATGCATATCCACTTATATTACTGTAAAGAGAAAAAAGTAAAATACTATATTATAAACATATAAGTTGAGGCCACTTCTGCCTGTCCCGCCACTGCGGGAGTTTTTTAGCTTCGGTCTTCCCCACCAAATAATCAACCAGTCTAATCCGACATCCATCTCGGCAGATTATCATAGTATTTTTTTTATAAATGGTAATCGAATCTTCCCGGGATTTCTTTCTTCCTTTTTTGACGCAAAAACTAAAACCTAACTATATTAGCAAAATCAAATAAGGGGTGCCCTAAAAGTTACGGGCTGAGATCATACCCATCCCGATTTATCGGGAGCACCTGATCCGGGTAATGCCGGCGTAGGGATTAGATTACTGTTCTCCCTTTTTTGAATAATCATAAAACGTTATTCAAATGTTATTTTCTATTGACCTGAGTCTGCTCGCTGAGCAGATCAAAGCTACCAGTTTGTTGGAGTGGATCGCCGTTTCTTTTGGAGTGACTGAAGTCCTGCTCGCCCGCAAAAACAATGTCCTACTCTATCCAGCGGGTATTATCGGTATTTTATGTTCAGGGTTCCTGCTTGTAGATGCCAAGCTCTACGCTGAAACTTTACTTCACGCCTATTACCTAATCATGAGTATTTATGGTTGGACGATGTGGAAAAACAGATCCAAATCAGGAGCATCCCAAATCTCCCGAAGTTCAGTTTCTGAACAGAAAATCACCTGGGCCATTGCACTTGGAGGTTGGGCATTTCTCTATTTCATGCTTACTAACTTCACAGATTCCGATGTTCCTGTCATAGATGCATTTGTTTCATCTACTGCCTGGGCAGGCATGTGGCTTTTGGCAAAAAGAAAGCTTGAAAACTGGATTTGGCTGAACGTGTCGAACCTGATTGCGATTCCTTTACTCTTCCATAAAGAGCTGATTTTAATCTCATTACTAACCATTTTCCTTTTTGTCGTAGCTATTTTCGGATATTTCGATTGGAAGAAAGAACTAGACCAACGCCATGAACAACTCAAATCTGTTTAATCACGAACTAGCCGCAAAGGCAGAGAGCCTCGGGTATCTTCCAGAGGAATGGCTTGCTGAGATTTATGCTGAAAAATGGTTCAAGATTTTCGTTCCTGAAGAACTTGGTGGTTTGGGTTGCACCTTACCTGAAGCCCTGAAAATCGAGGAAAAACTAGCCAAACTAGACGGAAGTCTGGGCTGGACAGTAACGCTTTGTGCTGGCGCAGCTTGGTTTGTGGGATTTATGGATGAGTCAGTTCGAAAAGACATTTTTCCTGATGAAAAACTATGTCTTGCTGGAAGCGGATTTGTGGGTGGGAAAGCCGATAAAATCGGAGAAAATTACCTCATCTCCGGTAGCTGGACCTATGCTTCTGGAGCTTTACATGCTACACATCTCACTGCAAACTGTGAGATATTCGAAGAAGGAAAAGCACTACTAGATAAAAAAGGAAAGCCGGTAGTCAAAGCCTTTGTTTTGGATAGAAAAGACGTAGAAATTCTTGATGGCTGGAATTATATGGGGATGATAGCCACAGGAAGTCATGCCTTTCGATGCGAAAACTTAAGTGTTCCTTTAAATCGATGCTTTGAAATCCTTCCCAACAAAGCTCAACTCAAAGCTCCTGTATACCAATATCCATTCCTTCAACTTGCCGAGGCAACCTTAGCTGCGAATATTCTGGGTATTTCCAAACATCTGAAAGAATTGATTGAGCAATCTTTCTGGAAAAGACACGAGTACAGAAAGTATGACAAAAAACACCTCAGGTACTTCCAGGATCTACTAACCAAACAAGATAAAAAGCTTCAAAAGCTGAGAGATGAGTTTTATGGTCAAGTGAATTCTTCTTGGGAAGAATTGGAGCAAAAAGGTAAAATCTCTGATTCGCGATTGAAAAAAGTCAGCAAAATAAGCCGAAAACTTACCCAGCATTGCAGAGAAATAAACGGTAAACTTTATCCATTCTCCGGATTGGAAGCTGCAAAAACCCATACCGAACTCAATCGCGTTTGGCGGGATTTCAATACTGTTGGACAGCATGCCTTGCTGATATTTCCTTTTTAGAATTCAACTGTATTCAGTCAATTTCATAGGCAAAATGAATATTGACACCTTTAAAAGGTCAGCACAGGCAAGTTCGAAAAATTTTCTTCATTACATTAGGTCAGTGAAAAACAACACCTTTTTTTGCAAATCCTAGTGAAAAATGAAATTCAACACCCCTATCAAACCCTTTTTAATTCTTGTTTTAGCCCTCCTATTCACCGCCTTTCACGAGTACAAGGAAGAAAAGAAAACGCTTTACTTAATCGGTGATTCTACCGTCAGAAACGGCGGGGAAGGTAATTTACAACGAGGTTGGGGAAATGTCCTCCAGGAATTTTTTGACAGCACCAAGCTTGAAGTAAGCAATCAAGCCATGGCCGGCAGAAGTACCCGAACCTTTATCAAAGAAGGCAGATGGGAAAAAGTGCTGGAGACTCTAAAACCTGGCGATTATGTAATCATGCAATTTGGCCACAATGAAGGATCTGTTCCAGATACAACAAGGGCTGGGTATAGAGGTGTTTTGCGTGGAATGGGAGATGAAACCAAGGAACTTACTTGGCCAGATGGCACTAAAGAAATTGTTCATACCTACGGGTGGTATTTGGAGAAATTCATCACAGAGACAAAAGCTAAAGGCGCTATTCCTATCGTAGCCTCCATGATTCCCCGCAATAAATTCCAGGATGGAGATGTAGAAAGAGCCAATCAGGATTTTGGAAAATGGGCAAAAGAAGCTGCACGGCGTAAAGGCGCATTCTTCCTTGACCTCAATTCAATAGTAGCAGATCAATACGATCAATGGGGTCAGGAAGTCGTGAAAGGGCTTTTTGAGAGAGATCATACCCATACAAATGAAGCTGGAGCCAGAATCAATGCTTGGTCAGTCACTGAAGGATTGAAAGAGATGAAGGATTGTGATTTGAAAGATTATTTGAAAAAGGATAAGCCTACTCTATTTCTAATCGGCGATTCTACTGTGAAAAATGGACAAGGCGATGGAGCAGGTGGACTTTGGGGTTGGGGAGATTTTATAACGCCTTATTTTGATGAGGAAAAGATCAAAGTGCAAAACCATGCGTTGGGTGGCACCAGTAGCCGTACATTTCAGACCTACGGCATGTGGCAGAAGGTTCTGGATAAATTGGAGCCGGGAGATTACCTGATCATGCAATTTGGTCACAATGACTCCAGTCCATTAGACGATGAAGCGCGCGCTCGAGGCACGATCAAAAGTGCTGGATTGGAAGCTGAAAATATTTACAATCCAATCACAAAGAGTCAGGAAACTGTCTATTCTTATGGGCAGTATTTGCGGCAGATGATTTTGGCGGCAAAAGCAAAAGGCGTCACTCCTATCGTTTGCTCACTTATTCCTCGTAATAGCTGGAAAGAAGGGAAGGTTGTTACTGCTGAAAATGATTATGGACTTTGGGCAAAACAAGTGGCTGAAGACACCAAAACGGCATTTATTGACTTAAACCAGTTAGTGGCGGATCAATATAATGAGCTGGGAGAAAGCTATGTAAAAGCTCATTATTTTAATAACTCAGATCACACACATACAATAGAAGAAGGAGCCAAACTGAATGCAAAGATTGTAGCTAAGGCCATTAATGGTCTAGATGAAATAGGTCTAAAAGAATTCTTGAAAAATGAATAGTTTGGAAACAAAAGTGCTTTGCAGTTTCATCAATTCTATCTAAAAACTTCAACCAAAATGCCTCAAAAACTAGCCTTTCGAATGAAACTAATTCCAGGTTTCGAAGAAGAATACGAAAGAAGACATCGTGAGATCTGGCCTGAATTAGTTACTTTACTCAAGGATACAGGAATCATTGATTATCAGATATTTTTGGATAGAGAGACATCCTATCTTTTTGCATATCAGGTGATAGATGGAAATGCAAATTCCCAAGACTTGGGAAGCACAGAAATTGTGAAACGATGGTGGAAATACATGGCAGACATCATGGAAACGAATCCTGATAATTCTCCTATTTCAGTAGCCCTTCCCAACGTTTTCGAACTTCAATAACCCAACCCAAAATGCACGCTAAGTTCAAAATCCTACTCTTCCTTTTATCAATACTTCTTTTCTTAGGTTCTCAACAGATAAGTAAAAAAACTGCAGCTTCAAGTGAATGGCCTGAGATCACTCAAACGGCTAAACCCTGGACTCGCTGGTGGTGGATGGGAAATGCTGTGGATGAAAAGAATCTATCCAATCTGCTTGAAACCTATCATGAAGCAGGACTTGGCGGCGTGGAAATCGCTCCTATTTATGGAGCAAAAGGATATGAAGATCGATACATAGACCTTCTGTCTGAAGACTGGCTCAGCATGTTGGATTTTACGGTCACTAAGGCACATGCACTTGGGATGGGAGTCGATATGACTCAGGGGACTGGATGGCCTTATGGAGGGCCTCAGGTGAGCCTAGAGCATGCTGCAACTTGCATGGTAATTCAGAATTATGAGAAAGTAGATGGAAAAGAACTGGAGACTCCAATCGTTTTCGAAAAGAAGAAAGACTCTCAGCCTGATGCGCAATTAGTTGCCGTGATGGCCTATGATGCGAATAATAATGCCAAAGAAATTACCGAGTATGTTGATCAGGGTGGTAAACTGAACTGGAATAAAGCCGGAAAATACCAGATCAAAGCTATTTTCTTGGACAAAACTGGTCAGATGGTAAAGCGGGCGGCACCTGGTGGAGTTGGCTTCACGCTAGATCACTTCAGCAAATCAGCGGTAGATTCATACAATGAATATTTTGAAAAGGCATTTGCCGGAAAAGATTACGGCATTCGTTCATTTTATAATGACAGCTTCGAAGTCTATGGAGCAGATTTTACAGCTAGCTTTTTTGATGAATTTGAAAAGCGGAGAGGTTACGATTTGAAGGAGTTTCTTCCCTATCTGGAAAGTGAAGATGATTCTGAAATAGTTAGAAGGGTAAAATCCGATTATAGAGAAACAATCAATGATCTTCTGCTAACTAATTTCACCCAAAACTGGACAAATTGGGCGCATAGTCAGTCTAAACTTACCAAGAATCAAGCTCACGGTTCGCCGGGAAATTTGCTCGATCTTTACGCATCGGTGGATATTCCGGAATGCGAGACTTTCGGATCCAGCTACTTCCCTATTCCTGGCTTAAGAAGAGATAGTGCGGATATCAGAAATGTTGATCCAGATCCAATCATGTTAAAGTTTGCCTCTTCCGCAGCTCATTTGACCGGCAAAAACCTTGTTTCTTCTGAGACTTTCACTTGGCTTGGAGAGCATTTCAAATCATCATTCTCCCAGATGAAGCCCGAGGTGGAGCAGGCATTTTTGGCCGGTGTGAATCACATTTTTTACCATGGGGTCACTTACAGTCCCGAAGATGTCTCCTATCCAGGTTGGTTGTTTTACGCTTCGCTGAATCTTACCCAGCAAAATAGTCTTTGGCCACATTTCAACGGATTCAATGACTTCATTGCTAGATCACAGGCTATTTTGCAATCCGGTAAAGCAGACAATGAATTGCTTGTTTACTGGCCCGTTTATGACGTTTGGGCGGAGCCAAAAGGTAAAATGGAAATGATCACTGTACATGCTGTGGACGAATGGCTACATCCCACAGAGTTTTACAAACAGTCCAAGCAATTGATGGAATCTGGTTATTCTCTGGATTTTATTTCAGACGATATGATTTCAAAATCACAGGTTAGCAAAGGATTGATTCAAACTTCAGCTCAAAATTCTGCCAAGGTTTTGATCATTCCTGAGACCGAATTAATGCCTATCGAAACGCTACAGAACATTCTCAAACTAGCGGAAAATGGAGCAAATGTAATCTTTCAATCCAAGCCAAAATCTATTCCAGGATATCATGCTGACCAAGAGTCAAAAGAAAGTGCTTTCAATCAGTTATGGGGTTCTATTGCATTTGAAAGAGGAAAATCAAATGTTGGTAAAGGCGAAATCTACCTTTCCAGCGACCTGAGCAAAACATTGGGAGAGTTAGAAATTTACAGGGAAAAACTAGTGGATTCAGGATTGGGTTTTATCCGTAGAAAAGTAGCTGATGGGACGTATTACTTTCTTGTAAACCATAGCGCTACTACTATTTCCCAAACCATTTCCCTGAATACCAAAGCAGGAACAGTGATGGCAATGGATCCCCTGACAGGCAAGCGAGGCACTATTTCTTCAGAAAGCACAGCAGATGGAACAAGAGTTACCCTTTTCCTAAAATCTGGCGAATCAATTTTCCTCAAGACTTTTAATGACAAGGTAGATCTAGATATACCTGCTTGGCCAGACTACGGCAAATCAGCATCTACCACAGATATTTCCAAGAATTGGAAACTCACTTTCACTCAGGGTCAACCAAAACTTCCTCTTGCCCAATCTATGGACCAAATCAAACCTTGGACGAATAATGGTGATTCAATAGCCAATGATTTCTCAGGGCAGGCGACATATTCCTCTGAATTTGATTTCAAAAAGTCGGAAGGAAAGCACTATTTATTGACTATTTACAAGGTATATGAATCTGCCAAAATCTGGATCAATGGACAATATGCCGGTAATAGTTGGAGTATCCCTTACCAACTGGATATCACTGAGCAGTTGGTAAATGGTCAAAATACAATCAAAATAGAAGTGGCAAATCTGATGGCGAATAGCATTCGCTATCTGGATAGAAATGGCATTGAATGGAGAAATTACCATGAAATCAACTTTGTCAATATCGATTATAAACAATTTGACGCGAGTAACTGGAAAACCATGCCGTCTGGCCTGGGCGGGAAAATTCAGATATCACAGTTTGACTAGATCTAAATATCTTAATTCTCAATGATGCCATTGTACTTGTTTTCTTTGGTTTGCAGGCTAAAAGACCGAAGTCGGAAGACTCCCGCAGTGGAGGGACAGGCAGAAGTAGCCTCTACGCTAGAGTTAGTCAATTCCCCCAGTACTTATTGTACTTTTCAGGTAGGAGACTTATTTAAAGGAAACCATGTATAAAATTATGTATATGCGCTTTGCTATCAGTAAGATGTCAAAAGCAATATAAGATATGTTAAACTTAAAAATTGAGGCCACTTCCGTCTTCGGTCATCGGTCTTCCAACCTGATAAGCAAAGAATCTAAGGTGACTGGCATCATTGGGGATAATCAAATAAAATAAAAACTAAATGCACTCTTCACCCATATAGCACAGGATACTTGACAACTGTCGCTGGTATAATTTAAACTTCAAGCCCAAAAGAAAACCTATGTCATCAACCCAAAACCTAAAGCAGCGGCTAGAAGCTGTCAATGAATACGAGCGAACTCCCATTCCCAAAAACAAACTTAAAGGCTGGAAAAGCTTTATCGGAACCTACGCCGGAGAGCATACCGCAGGAACTGAGTTTGTGCTTGGGCCACTTTTCGTAGCTCATGGTGCTTCAGCTGGAGACCTGGTTAGCGGCTTGATTGTTGGAAATATTCTTGCCGTACTCAGCTGGGCATTTTTTACAGGAAAAGTTGCGGTCAAGACAAGAACTACGCTTTACTACCAACTGGAGAAAATCGCTGGAAACCGATTTACGCTGGTTTATAATTTAGTCAACGCTGCATTATTCTGCTTTCTCGCAGGTTCCATGATCGCAGTTTCAGCTACGGCAGTTGGTATACCTTTTAATCTTCAGATGCCTTCACTCACCGATGTTTACCCTAATAGTGTGGGATGGGTAGTTACAGTTTTCGGAATAGGTGCAATTACTACTGTTGTAGCCATGTTTGGCTTCAATGTGATTTCAAAATTCGCCAATATCGCTGCTCCTTGGATGATAATGGTATTTATTGCCGCTGCAGTTGGTGTACTACCTAGACTTGGGATCAATTCATTCTCAGACTTTTGGCCTGTGGCGGATAGCACCATTTGGAATGGAGTACCTCTGGAAGGTCAAAGCAAGTTTACGTTCTGGCACATTATGTTTTTTGCCTGGTTTTGTAACATGGGCATGCATATAGGAATGGCTGATATGTCTCTGCTTCGATACGCAAAGAAATGGACCTATGGATTTTCATCTGCTACGGGTGTTTTCCTTGGACACTTTATCGCCTGGATGGCTTCTGGAATTTTGTATTCCTTATTCTTGATTGAGTCGAAAGGAAGTTTGGTTTTCGCACCAGGACCGATCGCCTATGAAGCTGCAGGAATTGCAGGAGCTGTTTGCGTTATTATCGCAGGCTGGACAACTGCAAACCCTACCCTTTACAGAGCCGGTTTGGCAATTCAATCTATTAACCCAAAATGGAAAACTTGGAAGGTGACATTATTTGTAGGTTTGGTGACAACCATCGCTGCCTGTTTCCCTGCCTTGGTGATGCAGCTATTGGAATTTGTGGCACTTTACGGATTGATTTTGATGCCACTCGGAGCAGTGATTTTCCTTGATGTTTTTGTCCTTCGAAAAATGGGTCTGGCCAGCAACTATGCTGAGTTGACCAAATCCCATTTCAATCCAGCAGTAGGAATTACCTGGGCAATTTCACTAGTCTTCTGTTTAGGGCTTAATATTTATGGGGGAATTGAAATCTTCTTCCTAGGACTTCCAGGTTGGTTTGTAGCAGTGATTGTTTACCTAATCGCTTCAAAGGTTATTCAAAAGAAAACCATCATAAACGCAGCAACCTATACCAAATTAAGCTATTGATTATGAAATCATTACTTAAAATAATATCATTTATAGCTTTAGCAGTTACTCTTTTTCCTTCCTTTCTGGTTTTTAAGGGAATCATAAGCCCGGAACTTTCCAAAACACTTATGCTAATTGGGACGATCGTATGGTTTGTTTCCGCTTCTTTTTGGATGAATAGCTCTGATGAAAAGGAGGAAACTGACAACTAATCAGTAGTCCAGCTTCTGGAGATGCATGACAACTTTAGGAAAACGAAAATTTTGAAAAATAAGACTGCGTCCTTTGCATAATCTTTGTGCTCTCCTGCGGTTAAAAATGAATGATTATGATCCAGCAAAGTCCAGCTTCTGGAGAAGCAGGACAACAACAATTTCTTAAGAAGCAGTCTAACTGCTAAATTAACTTATAAAATTACTGCGCCCTTTGCGTGACCTTTGTGTCCTCCGCGGTTAAAAAACAAAATCCATGAAACTTACGCTCGACCAAATACAAGATCAAAATAAAACTCAAAGCAATGAGCATTCCCGAAGCTTTGAATTCCTTGCCGAAAGCTTAGACAAAAAAGGAAACAACGTAGAAGAACTGATTTCCAAGCTTCAAGCCTTACAAATCGCAATACCAAGTTGGGCGCTGGGAACAGGCGGAACACGATTCGGGAGATTTTCAGGAGGTGGAGAACCGGCAACCTTAATCCAGAAAATTCAGGATGTAGGCATAATTCATACCCTCAATCAGTCAAGCAACGCCATTTCCCTGCATATTCCTTGGGATATCCCAACTGATTACCAAGCCATCAAAGAGACTGCATCAGAAGTTGGAATCGGCTTTGATGCAGTGAATTCCAATACTTTTCAGGATCAGGCAAACCAAGCTCATAGCTATAAATTCGGTTCTTTGGCGAATTCAGAAGATGCCGTCCGTGAATTGGCAGTGGAGCATAACAAGCAGGTAATTGAAATTGGTGATAAATTAGGGTCCAAAGCACTAACCGTCTGGCTGGCTGATGGAAGCAGTTTTCCAGGTCAGCATAGTTTGAGAAAAGCACTCGAGAATACGCATTTGTCTTTGCAGGAAATTTATAAGGCTGTGCCAGAAGACTGGAAACTCCTTATTGAGTATAAACCTTACGAACCTTCCTTCTACAGCAC
>TARA_R110002012_G_scaffold62994_1_pt1 | contig 15907 bp, 17 predicted proteins | sample TARA_R110002012 | Tara Oceans TARA_R110002012 (sample SAMEA4396515) | marine metagenome | biome: Westerlies Biome; feature: [DCM] deep chlorophyll maximum layer (ENVO:01000326); material: water (ENVO:00002006), including particulate matter (ENVO:01000060) such as... | depth 40 m
ATATAGAATCTATAAGTCTTTTTGTTCATATAGATATATAAATCATCTTTTAAATATACGTTAGAAGGTATATCTGCAACTAAAGTACCAAGATTTGCTATAATGTTTGATGCATTATAAGCACCTGATGCACTTGAAGCAGTCATAGAACCTGTTGCTAATTTGTCAAACTGACCAGAAGTACCTGTTGAACCTTGCCATATAGAATGCTCTACGCTATCACCTATACTATCTGCTAGGTAAGTCATTGCATAAGCCATAAAGTCGTCCTCATTTTCACCAGACCAATCTGCTAACATAGTAGTCTTACATAGGTCTATGTTAATTTGAAACGGCTCTACTAAAAGTACGCTTTCTGTTAGTGTTAATGTTGCTGAATTTTCTGTAAAGTCACAAGATTGGTCTTTTACCAAGTTTGCTCCTGCTACTTTGTTAACCACTTCTTTGTGATTAACGTTTTCTCTGATAGTCATATAGTCTAAAGACGCTGCTGTACGTAAAGCTGCGTTTACATAAAGACCTGCGTGTTTGCCATTATAACTACTTGATGTGATTGTTAATGCCATAATTGTTTATTATTTTTTATTATTAATGTTATACCAATATTTTTCCTGTCTTGATAGATTTTTATAATCTACTTTAGACAATTCTTTTTTATCTGCGAACTTGTTAATAGTTACAGGTTTGTCAGCAGGTTCTTTTGAAAGCTTTTCTACTTCAGAAGTAAGATCTTTATTCTCTGCTTCTAAATTAGTGTTCTTTTCTTTCATTTCATTTAACTCTGCATCTAACCTTTCTATATCTACTTTTACTTCTTCTAAAAGCTCTTTTATTACTGAACCTATTTCGTTTATTAAACCTTCTTTGTCAAACTCTACTTCTTTAGCTTCTTCTACTTCTTCAGTTGGTTCATCTGTTACTTCTTCAGTAGTTTCTTCTGCCATTTCTTCTTCTTCTGCTTCTTCTACTGTATCTTCTTCAGTTTCTTCATTGTAAAGTTCTGCAACAATACCTTCTTCTTCAACAGAAAACCCTTGTCCATCTTCTGTTTCATATTGTCCAACAGGTAACGGCATTTGACTACCATCTTCAGCTAGTATAGATATTGCTATACCTGCTTCTAGATTTTCAGCTTCTGAAACTATTATAGTTCCGTCTACTAATTTTGCTTGATATTGTAGGTTTACTTCCTTATCAATACCAAGTGCTACTAATATTTGTTGTTTTAAATCCATAATTTTGTTTTTTATATAATAGAATATTTATTTACTTGTTTGATTTTCAATTTCTAACAGTTCTGCAATAGCTTGTAAGATCTCATCACTTGTAGGTTTCTTCTCTGACATTTTTTGCATCTTATCAACAAAATATCCCTCAATAGATAACCCTTTTAATTCACCATCTTTAATACGTTTCCATAATTCATCATTCTCTATTTTCATTTTAACAAACCAAGTACCAACAGGTAAATCAAAACCATAAAGTTTAGACTTATCTTGCTCACCTTCTTTTATCCAACTTTCTACTGTTAATACACCACTTACTCTATCTTGATGCTGATAAGTAGCTTTATGATGATTATTGTGTTTTAAATACAAATAAGACGCCTGTTTTACAGTTTCTTTTGAGAAGTATACATAATAGTCACTATCTGTATTTGGATCATACCTAAAGATCTGTTTATTTGGTATAAGTGCAGGGCTTATTAACTCTCTTTTTTCTTCATCTACTTTCGCTAATGTTAAATTGTTCTTTTCTTTACCGAAAAATACAAAGTCTTCTTCAATAGCTGGACTTGTAACCAGACTTATAGCATCTATTGCTAGTTCTTCACTATCGTCTGCAATTACTAACTCTACAATTCTTGTTTTTTGTTTTCTCATAATATATAATAGATTTAATTATAATTCATTTGATTTTTATATAGTTGCTCTTCGTCTTATGTTAGCTAATTTGTTTTGGCTATCTGTTATATCGTCACTAACTACAAAGGCTCTAGCAGGTTCTGGTTCCATACCACCACCTAATGTAAATGCACCACTTTGTATTTCAGTTCTAGGTGCTGCTACTGAAGGTGCTGTTACACCACCCCCACTTCCACCACTACCTGGTGAAGTAGATAATATTTTATTAACTGCTGAAGCTCCCATTAATCCTGTTGCTATTGCATTTCCAAGTCTTACAGGGTAAGGTAATAATTTATCTGCTACTGATGTTGCTGCCATTGCTGCCATAATACCTTGTTGTGTATTATATATAGTTTGTGCTACTGCTACTGCCTTTGACAATCCTTCGTGTTCACCTGCTAATTCTGATGCAACACCAAAGCTTGTTTGTATTAATTTCTTTTTAGCATTTTCTTCAATATTTGCAATATCTAATTTTTCTTTTGAAAGTTTTGCAGCTGCTATTAAATCTTTTTTAGCTTGTTCTTGTTGTACTTTATTCCATTCGTCATTTGCTTTTATTTTAGCTTCCCATTCAGCATCTATTCTATCTTGTTTTTCTTTTGCTATTCTCTTTTCTTCTGCTTCTATTTCTCTGTTTAACTCGTTTATTTCTGTTTTTACCCTTTTTTGTAACCTAAACGACTTTGTTTCTTTATTAATTAAATCTGCTTTTAAATCTGCTAATTTTTTATCATCTTCTACAAGATTTTCAGATATTTTCATCTGTTCTTCTTGTATTTTTACCCTTTCTCTTGCTAATTCTAATTCTTTATTTGTAGTTTTTGTTTCAAGATCTAATGCTTTTTGTAAAGCTTTTATTCTTACTTCTTGTGTTTTTGTTTCATCTTCTGCTAATAATCTTGCTTTCTCTATTTCTTTTCTTGTTTCTGCCCTTTGTATAGTAAATTGAATTTCTGCATCTCTTAATTTTTTTACCCTTTTCTCCAAAGCAGTCATTATTTCTACTTCTTTTTTTATTTCATCTCCTAACCCTGAAACACTTTCTTTTATTTTATCTACTGCACCTTTAAAATCACCTGAAAAGACAAGAGAAATAGCTTCACCTACTGTTGATATTCTATCCCTAATTACATTAAATGCAGCACTTATACCTTTTAATGCAACTGATAATTTATCTGCACCCCTTTGTGTTTGAGTAAAATATGTAGCTAATGCACCAAAAGCAATAAGCAAACCACCTATACCAGTGCTTAATATACCTCTTGTTATTGTACTAAACATTAACTTAATTGTAGGTATTACCCTACTTAATGATTTTTTTACATCATTTATAGAAACACCAAAAAGCTTAAAATTACCTATACCTTCATCTATTATTTTTTGGTTTTCTTTTTGTTCTTTTGTATTCTTTTTTTGTTCTTCTGTTAATTGTTTTACTGCTAACTTTTGATCTTTAATAGATGCTTTTATATGTGCTAATTGTTTATCTACACCTTTTAAGTTTGCTTCATATTTATTCATACCAGCACGCTCCTGTTGTAGTTTTATTTCTTCTTTTTGTAAGTCTAATAATATATCTTTTTGCTCATCTAATACATCATTTAAGTTTTCAGTTGATTTTACTGCATCATCTATGTTTGTTTTTATTTCTAATATTATTTCTTTGTCTGCCATATCTTAAAATGTTTCACTTGTTAATTTCTTTTCTGTTAATTTTACTGATGCAAACCATTCTATATCTACACCATCTGTACCTGTTACTTGTACTGTTATATAAGGGTCAACGGCAGCGTGTACCATAACTGAAGTACCTGTTGTTCCTGAACTTGCTATTGTAGTTGTTGATTGTGAAAACGTTGTATTATATCCGTTATCTATTACTACTGCTCCTTTTATTTCTTGATGTATATAATGTCCTTTAGTTCCTAAACCACCACCTTTACAAATTCCATTTACTTTTACTTCTAATCCTATTACAGAATTATTTTGATATATTATATAGTTAGTTCCATCACCTTGTATAGTTAGTTTAGCAATATTAGTGTCTGCTACTGTTGTTTTTACATCTGTTACTATATCACCTGAAACCATATTAGTCATAGTGCCGTTAAAACTGTTTGTGCTATCGTCATCTATTGTTGGATATGTAGATCCTTCACCCATTCGCCAATAACCTATTAAATTACTTATATTTCTAGGTTCGTTCGGTGTTCCACTATTATATAATGTACTTATATTAGCAACTGATGTAAATAATGTAACTTCATCTATATTGCCTAACCAATAAGAAGTAGAAGATACTGTGTAACGACCTATATGAACTGTATCTATTGTTCCTGACCAAGTTCCACTCATAGTGCCTGAAGCAACTTCAGTTCCATCTAAATACCCTTTTAGATCGTTAGTATTCCAAGTCATAGCTACGTGATGCCAATTACCATCACCTTCAATAGTTGTTGAATAGTTAATAACATTATTTGTACCACCTCTATAAAATGTCCATCTTAAAGTGCTGTCGCTATTTTTATACCACATTCTAATATGGTTATTAGCATCTGCTGAAGCCATAAATATAGTACAACTCACTCCAATAGTATCTAATTTAACCCACGCCGAAACAGTACCTGTTGTTGTATTTATAGTTGTATCTACTCCACTTATATCTAAATAGTCATTTGTTCCGTCAAAATCTAAAGACTTTGTATTATACCAACCTGATGTAGATCCTGCAAGTTGTACTATTGATGTTTGATTAAGCCCTAACCCTTCACCACCACCTATTACTACTTCTGAAGGTCTTTGTGCTTTAGCATATGTACCACCTAATACTGAAGCGTTATTTATTTCATTTTCTATTTGATGGTTTTCGCCTGTTATTAAAACATTTTTATTTTGCCCTTTAGTTGTATTATTTGAACCTATTATTGTAGTATTTATTGTACCACCTTCTTCTATGTTAGATGAGTTTGTTTTAGTGTTTGTTATATTTTTATTTAATCGTTTTATTTTAGGTGAAAAATTAAATGCAGTACAAACACCATTTTTATTATCCCATTTATATCCGTAAGCTTCACAGCTAATTTGATTTGCTGCTACATTATTAGTTCCATCTGTAAATGATACTAAACCATTTGATAAAACTGCTTGTGGTTTAATTGTATGTCCTTTTTTAAATTCCATTAAGGTATAAGTATAAATTCAACTTTAGCTAAAGTGTTTGGTTTATATTCTATTTTATTTACTCTATATTCTCTATTCTTTATAACAACTGTATCATAAAATTTAAAATTATGTATGTCAGCAGGTGTTAAATTTACCTTCATTGTCATTATCCGTGTATCTGAATTATATAACTCATTGTAATAAGGAAAATAGTAAGTGTTAAAAAGATTATCAGATACTATATTTGTTAGTGGGTCAAATAATTGACATTCACCAAAATTAATATCTTTTGTAGAACTCGTTACAGGTATTTCGTTTAAATGACCAAATTGTAAAAACTCCATTTTACCATTAAATTCTGGGTTAATTAATGGTGCTGAAAATTTACCTGTACCAAGATTAACTGTTTGTATATCATACATAATTCTAGGTGCATTTTCAAATCCTTCAAATTGTGTACCATCATCATTACCTGAATATATTGTAGGTACTATAAAATCATTATCGTAACTATCAAATATAGGTTTTATAATTGTTGGTGCAAAAGGTGTTGCTATAATTTCTTCTTCACCTGTTAATATAGAAGATTGATTACCAATAGCAGTTGAGCCATCTATTTCTTTAGTTCCATAAAGATAACCACTTGTTGCTTTTTTATACACCCCTATTGCATAGTCATCTTCATCTTCTTCATATGAAAATATTATTTTCTTTTTTAAGTCTAATGGTTTTAAATTTATTTCTGATATATCTACTTTGTCAGTCCAATTATATTGTGTACTATTTGTATTAGTCAAAAATATGTCACTATATGGTTCTATTCTTAATAGATCTTCTTCTTTTACTACAACTAAATTAAACATAGTAAAAATACCTTTAAGAAACTCCCACTGATTTAACTCACCTCTTAAATTTTTTATTTTAGTATCAAAGTCAACACCTGTTGAAGATCTTAATGCAATACACCAATGAAAAGCAGTATGGACACTATTTCCTGAATTACTTTCTTTTATTACACTGCTATTTGTAGGTTTACATTGTGCTTTTAAAGTATCTGTATTATCTAAAGTTACCATAAAATTACCTTGATATGATATTGTACTATTTGCAGGTACTGTTAGTGTTCTAAATTCGTGCGTTGATGTTTGACTTGCTGAAGTATCTGTCTTTAACCATCTTACATCAACATTTTCTGCTGTACCTGTTGTGTTCTTTAATACTATTGCAAAAGATATATCATATGTAGTACCATTTGTAGTTTCTTCAAATTGATTGTTTGATGTATTAAATGTTCCATAATAACCAACAGTAAAACCACCTAATGCTATACTATCAGGTGATAAGGTATTCCAACTACCACCTGTTAAATGTGAACTATCATTTAATCTTAATGAATAATGACTATTTGCAGGGTTTACATTATGTACTATATCTGCACCCCAATTAAAGTCCATAAATAGCTTACCAAAATGAGTAGTATTGAAAAAGTCTGAAGTATATTCAAATCCTGCTTCATTTATTATTCTATCTATTAAATATTTTACTTTTATAAATGGTCTAAAAGCATCTTCTAATCTATTGAACTGCACCACGTTAGTAGCGTCTAAATGCTTACCTGAAGTCCAATCGCATAAAGGGTATTTTAGAACCCCTGTTGTTGAACCAGATCCTGCATAACTTCCTGAAGGCAAAGCGTTATCTAATGCTAAATTACCTGCCCAACTATTTTCTATATTTGTTTTTGTATATTCGTGGTCAAGTTCTTCAAATGATAAATCGTTAAAATCTTTTTCTTTTAATACTTCAGCTAATGTAACAGGTTCAGAAAATAAATTTACATTATAACTTATTTCACCTTCTTTGTCATTTATATCTATTAATTGCATAAACCCTTCAAACAATGTATAGCTATCTTCTTTTAATATTGCTTTAGTTTTTACATAAGGGTTAAAACTTAATCCTGTCGTTCTTGTTACTTCAAATATATGACCAAGTATTTTACTATTCCTTTTAGTGTTTGGTAAATGAAAGTCCTTTGAATAACTTTGTGTCTTTTCTGCTACGTTCTTAAAATCATCTATACTTAAACTTAATGGTATAGTTTCTTCTTCGTATAAATCGCATATTACTTGTCCGTCTGCAAGATCTGTAAATGTTTGTGAAGCAGAAGCAGGACACTCTGTAACAGATATATTTGATATTACTAAAGTTGTTCCATTACTTGCTCTATAATCTAATACTAATACTTCTTCAGTTGAGTTTGCTGTTATTTGATAAGTCTTTGTACCTGCACTTGATACCCACGAATGAGTAGTACCACCTAAATTAGCAAAAGTAAATCCTGCTAAAGTCCACGTTGTATTAAAAGTATTTCCTAAAAATAAAACCCCTGCACTATTTCCTGTTGATATTGTTACTTTAACTTCATAACAAGAACCAATAGTAAGGTTAGATATTTTCTGATATATCCCAGAACTTGATGTAGAACTACCATTAGCTGTTAAGTTTAAATTAGTAGTTACTGTTGGTGCTGAAGTAGAAGCAAATGTACCACCTGTTGAATAGAAGCTTTTGTAAGCACTAATTGCACCACTATTAGTTAAAGCAAAGTTTGATGGTTGACTATTTGTTGTGCTTGTTGCTGAAAATATACCTGAATTAAAATTACCATCTGCAACATACTGATTTAATACAGGTGTTGATGTGAAACTATACTGACCATTATAGTTTTGTGGATATAGTATTAATTGTACTGACATCTATGCTTTTTGTATTCGTTTATTATGTGACATTTCAATATCTATTGTATATTGTTTTAATTTGTCGTTTGCTGTTGTTTTTCTTGTATAACTTGATGTAGTTATTATACAAGGCTGTACATATTTATTTACAATATTTTTAATAGTACCTAATGAACTATCTGTGCTTCGTTCTTGAAGTACAAATACATCTGGACTTGTAAATAGTTCTTCTAACCATTGTGCTGCTTCTTCTGTTATATATTCTGTCTGTAATGTAACTACTTCTTTAGAGTTTGTTGAGAATGTTTTAGTACCACCTTTATATCCGTGTTTTTTATATGTTGCTTCATTCCAACTACCTTTTATTTGTTGGTATGTTTCCCTATTTGAATTTACTTTGCGTACATTCTTTTTAGTAAAGTTGAAATAATCCCAAACACCTAACCTATTTAACCAACATAATCTAAACTTCTCAAATCCTTTACACACCTCTTGTTTATAAAATTTATAAGTATCTGATATAGCAGTGTCTGTGTCATCATATGCTATTACTGTATAATAATCCCAATTAGCAGGTAGTGAGTTTCCTGCACCTACTATATTAGCTGTTCCTACTCCTGTATATTGTAATTGTGCTTTAGGGTTTGCAGATTGCCAAGTTAATGAACCACTATTTACTGTATTAGTATGTGTTATTGCACTTCCTGTTGTACTTCCATTGTAATAAAATTGGATTACTATTTTTTTTACTAATCTATTTGTTGCACTTCCTGTACCTACTATATCGCCATACATAGTGCCTAAATTATTACTACCTGCTGCTGCGTCACTTTGATTAAAATAACCTATTGTACAATAATCAGCAGTTCCTATATATTGTGTTGTTGGTGCGTTAGTCAAAAATTTACCACTTGTTGAATTTAGTACATAGTTATTAAAATGATAGTTATAACCAAAGAACCCTGAAGAACTTTCAATAGCAAGTGTGTCATCTTCTTGTCTTACTGCATTGTGAATATAAAAGTTTGGTGAATTTAAACCAGATGAAGTATTTAGTGTTCCTGTTGGAGAGTTTGCATATTCTACTTTAAATTTAACTGCAAATAATTTACAAGCGTTTCTATTAGTTGAATGTTTGTCTATTTGATGTATAGAGTGTGGTTGAGTATCTGAAAAATCAATTGTATTATATTGTGTGTATTTTGGTGTACCACTTGCTATAATAGTTTCACCACCCAAGTAGTCAGGACTAACATATGCTTCTAATATTCTTGATAAATCAAATATTCCAGATCCTGCATTGTTTGGTGTTACTTTAAGTGTTGCTATTTTAGTTTGACTAAATGGGTTACCTGAAGCGTCTGACAGATATACTTCTGCTATAAACTTTACTTTAAATTTGTTAGCTACTATATTATTGTCTTGAACTACAAAGATTATTTCTTCGTCAGTTGCTAACATTCTATATAGTGGTGTTTGTTTTATATTCATATTTCTATCGTTTCAAAATGTGTTATTATATCTGCTTTAAAGTTATTTAATATTTCAGTATCAAAATTAGCAAGTTCTACACTCATAGGTTTAGAAAAGAATGAAGTTGCTTCAAGTCCTTTTGACTTTATACTTTTTGCTATTAAGAACTGTAAAGACTTTCTTTTTATAAATCTACCCTTTTCATCTCTTGTGCCTTTTAAGTTTTTCCTTACTATCCATTTATCTAATGCACTTGCAGGTGGCTGTTTAGTTGTGTACTTAAATGGACTTCTTTGCCTTTTACCAAATATATTGTGATAAGTTCTTGTAGTCTTTGTTCCTGATACTCCTTTGTCTACAAAAGTAGCGTAGTCAGTACCCTTAAAGATTAAATTATAACCTTTATTTGTAGCTTCTAACCTATACCTAAAACTTTCACTTAACTTACCTTCTTTACCTTTTGCTTTTAAGATCTGCTTACCCTTTCTTATTATAGTTTCTGCAAAATGTCTTAAATATTTTTCTACATTATTTTGCTTTAATTTAGCCACTATACTGACGCTGCAAAGACTTCTACCTGAATATTATTTGATGTAATCGGTCTTACTTGTACTGATGCTAAATCTTCCATAGTTCCAAATGAAGGACTTGTATCTGCTTCTGCTAAAAGTATATCATCACCATTACAAAGAATATGTGAAGCACCTGCTCTTAATCTTACTTGATACAAAGTTGCTGAACCTACAAATGCTACTTCACATTCGTTAGTAGTATCTAAATTAGTTATCCTTAAATACTTCACATTATCATAGTCCAAGTTACTTCCTGCTGCGTGTGGTGTAGCTCCAAACTCTGCAACTATTGTAGTTTGTGAATGTGTACAAGTTACTGTTCGTTCAAAAGTATCAACAATATCAGTAGTAGTTAGTTCGTTTGATGAACCTCTCACTGCTCCATTAATTGTTACACTTTCGGTTATTGTTACTGTTAAATCTGCCATAATTATTTTAGTTTATATATTATTTTTGGTGGTATTAATTGTATTATAAAGTTTCCTATTTTTATTTTAAACATATATCTGTTGCTGTTGGTATATTACAAGTATCATAAGCCCACTCAATTACGATCGGTAAATTAAGTGTCCAACCTGCTAACGTATTATCAAATCTCTCTGTAAATGGTTCTAATGTAAAGTCATCAGCTGTAAAGTATCTTGCTTCTTGTCCTGCATCTGCACTTGATAAATATAGTGTGCTACCACTTCTGAATGTTGCTATAATATCTAACATAATAGAAAGCGTGTCTGATAATACTTCTTGTTCGTTTTCACTTTCGTTTGGTTCTATTATATCTGCTACTACTAATTGAAAGTTATGTTGTAATTGCCCTTTACTTGCATTAACGTTTATAGTGCTAATATGTAACAAAGGAAATAATGTATTCTTATTTAGGTCTATATCCCAAATATCACCTGTTGTAACTGCTTTTATTTGATAATGCTTTTCACCTACACATTTAATTGTGTCAATAACATTGTTATAGGTTTTGTATCTTATACTATCTATTGCCATTTATATTTACTTTTTTTGTTTCATTTAAATCTAACTCATAACATAACCAAGTTAGTGCTTCTAATAGTGGTCTTTTTGTTATTGCTTGTAGCTTTGAAAAATCTCCACTTGTTAATCTATACATTACTCCGAACCAACCCCACTTGTTTGTAAATTCATTTCCGTTTGAATCCTGTTCATCATCTCCACTAAATATGACGGCAAAATTATTGATAGTTCGTTCCCTAAATGATAAAAAAAAACCAAAGCAGTTTGTACTTGATTTGCATTCATTTTCTTTTTAAATTTTTCGGCTCGTTCTCTATTATCTTTATAAGCTTCAATAGAATATAATTTACCTTCTATATTTGTAACAGGTCTAAATAATACTGCCATTATTTTGTGCATATTCTTTTCTATCCCATCTTTTATATAATGTTCTATGTCTGCCCACTCACCTAAAGTTATTTCATCACAATCGGGTAAGAACCCATATTTTATACCATCTATTTCAAAGATCTTTTTTAATTTACCATTTACCTGTAACTTTGATATTTTTTCAAATATTAAAGATACATCTTTTAATGCCATTTGTTCAATTAGTTTTTTAGGTATGTCTGATAATAAAGCTATTGTATCTTTTGCTTCTTTTGTCTTTGACTCCTTTTTACCTAATACTAACTGCTGCCATTTTTCAAGAGTAACATCATTCCAACTATCAATAATATTATACTCTTTAACTTTCCCTTCTTTACTAATCTTTGCTTTCATACTTTATAATAGAAAATTTGTATATTTAGTTTAAAATCGTATATTTGCTGCTCATAATATCACCCTTTAGTTTTTTAGTAAAGATTAGTCGTGTCGCTTGGCACGGCTTTTCTTTTATTGTACGTAGTATTTTCCTGATGGTTTTATTTCATAGTACATACGCATCGCTAAAGCATCTGCATAGTCAGGTGATCTACCTAAAATAGACTTTATAGTATCTTTAGGAATAAGTTGTAGTTTAGTATCTTTGTCTTGGTCTTTAGATCTTACTTGTTCAAGTTCTTCTATTATAGCTTCTTTAATATTTACATCAGGACAATCTATACCTATTTGACCTTCATTTATTTTCTTTGCTAATGTATAATAGCATTGTGTCTTTAAGTTCTGATAGTTTTCTTTTCTTAATGGTCTTGCATTATTCTGAAATCCTTGACATCTTAAATAGTCTTTTGCTCCACCACCTACTCCATCTTCATCTATTACTATATTCCTTAATGGCACTTGATTTTCTTGTTGTAATTGTCTAACATTGTCTACAACGTCATTTATAGACGATTTAAGCAACGTTCTAATCTTTTTAACCCATAACCCTTCCCAATACATTATAACTGTCTTATCGCTTCCAAATCTTGCAACATCACAACTTATGTATTTCTTGCCTTCTATTCCTTTATTATCAAATAAACTTACAATAGCATCATAGTCTATTAAGTTGTCTTTACTTGCATCATATTCCCAATTTCCAAATAAAAGTCTTTGTTTGCTTAATTCATCTAATGTAAGTAGTTGCGTCTTGTAAAATTTAGATATGTATTCATTATCATCTACTAAACTTTGTATAAATTTTCTGTGTGGTTTTTGAGTTCCATCTTTAGTAGGTCTGTAATATTGAGTGTATACCCAATTCTTTGCAGGGTTACAAGTCATTAACATTTTAGGAATGATTTTGAATTCATCTAACTTGTACCTCATTCTTGAAGCAACTATATTTTTAGCCTTTTCAGTTATTTGATTTGCTTCATCTATAAAAGATCCTGTTATTTCAAGTGAACCTAAATTGTCAAAGTTTCTGTCAGAAGGATATAAAAATAAATCTTTTAATAATATTTCAGATCCATTATAAAACTTAATTATATTTGAACCTGCATTAAAGTTATAATGTTTATCAGCGTGTATATTCCAGGCTTGACAAACTTCAAAGAAAGTGTTTAGTGTTGTTGTTTTTAAAGATGTCAACTTTGCTCTACCCATTAAGTATCTTGTTTTAGGGTATTTAAGACACATTAATATTAACCAACTACAACCAACCCAAGACTTACCACCACCTGCCGCACCACCAAATAAAACTTCAGTTGTTTGCTTGTCAAATAAATATTTTATAGCACGTTCTTGTGTTTTTGTAAAGTTTGCATTAATATTCAACTCCATCTATATTTACATTAATTTTTATAGGATCTTCACCACTTGTTATATCTAACTCTGACTTCTCAATATAACCACGTCTTTTACCTTTTGTCTTTAAATAAAATATTGTAGCTGAAGTATTACCATTACTCATTTGTGAATGTAGTTGACTTTCTGCAAAATCTAATGCAATATTTTCTATATCTTTTACTTTCTTTGCAAAGTCCTCATCTTCTTTTAACCATTTGTAATATGTAGATCTTGCTATACCTACTGACTTAACTGCTGTTGTAACTACTCCTAATGATTTTTCTAACGCTTCTAATACTGACTCCTTTTTTATGTGTCTACTTTTGTCCATATTTATATTCCTTTAAATGCTTTCAATGGATAAAATATTAAGCTATTTCTATAACCATTTTCTGCTATTGGTTTAATTGGTGTTACTCCGTGTATATTTTTCCAAGCTGGATATACTAACATTGAATTATCTGCTTGTTCAAATGTTACGTTATAATCAGGCACATTCAAACAACCACCATTTGAATTATTTCTTTTTGTTAGTATTACGTTTACTGTACCTTCTATGTTTCCTGTGTCTCTGTGAAAAGAAGCTGCTATATTAAAATTAGATATACTACTGGTAAACATATTGCCAAATCTCCAATCTTTTTTTATATCTTCAAATAGTTTGTTTTGCTTTTCGTAAATATGTGGTGTTATTTTTTTTATTATTTGTTCTGCTTCTACGCAAGATCCCCACATTGCTTTAATAAATGTTTGTGCTTTTTTATCTCTATGAACTGACGATATGTTTGGGTATGGTCTACGCATATGTGGTCTAGGTGCAACGCTTCCTAATATAGTAGAGTATTGTTGTACTGAATCTTCTGACTTATAATCACCTGTCTTTTTATAACTTGTCATTAGTGCTTGACTTCTTGTCATTGTGCTTTTAGGCACATTATCACTCCTAAATTCCTTATCTGCAACTGCCAACAACAAGTTCAGTCTTTTACTATACTTTTTTACGTCTTTAATATAAAACCCTATTATTTGCCCATCTACTTCTAACAAACAATCATCTTTTACGTTTGGTTCATAATATGGGCAATCTTTACCTATCTTAATATTGTGTTCTACTTGTTGAAGTTTAATTGTTTCCATTCTATTATTTGTTTAGGGTTATTAAATCTTATTTGCAATTCTGCTTTTGGGTGACAACCTTTCTTTGTTTTGTATCTAAAAAATTTAGGGTACTTCTTCATAAGGTATTCACAATCTATTATTTTCCTTTCAACCCTTTCATCATAAGTTCCTATACCACCTTGTTCATAATGCCCTGCTTCAGGTTTTATCCAAGAATTAATTAAAACACAATTATTTTTAATTAGTTGTTCAGCACAATAACAAAAATCTTCCATAGCTTCTACGTTTTTATCATAAGTTAAGCCATTGTATTTAATAGCAACTGCTTTTGATATTACATATCCTACTGTTTTGTATTTTCTAGAATTAAAAAAATAATTCTTTACTGTTGCGTATCCTATGTATTCAGCTTTTATGCTTTCTGCTAATTTAATATCTTTATATAATAAGTCAATATATTCTTTAGCACCTAATTCTTTGTTAAAAGTTTCTTGTGTTATTTCTTTGCTTTCAACATCTAATCTTTTTTTATCAAAATAATATTTGTCTATTACTCTGTTAAAATTTCTTATGTTATCATCAAATGATATATACCATTCACCTTTTTTAGCCAAATTATTTACTATCCAATTTCTTTGGTTAGTTATTCCCTTGTCTGCGTTTGTTACAATTATATTTTCTTCTTTAACAATACCTGCTTTTATATAATCTTTTTTACATTTTTCAGTATGTAATAAAACTTTGTAAGGTATATTATCTTTATCTAACCATTTAGTTGTGCTAATTGTTTTTGCTCTGTTGTATGAAGGAATGTATATAGGTATCATATATTTTTAATAGCATTCAAAACAATTAACCCTACGTTTACGCCTTTCGTTCTTGCTTCGTTTATAAGTTTATTAGCTTCTTCATAATGTTCAGGATCAAATTCTATTTGTATTGCACGTTTTACTCCATTTTGTTTTTCGTGCAATTCAGATCCTAAATCAATATCATCTAATACAGAATAGTCAACAGCTTCTTCAGGTTGCCATACATCCATTCCCCATTCTCCTAACTTTACATTATCCCATTCATTCCCAAGCATTGCCCAATCCCACTCACCAAATCCTACATTATCTTTTACTATAAATTCTTGCTTTTGTTCTTCTGTTAATCCTTTTGCTATTTTAACAGGCACATCTTTTAGCCCTGCTTCTACACAAGCCCTATACCTCATATTGCCACCAAGTATAACGTTATCTTCATCAATAACAATAGGTCGTAGTTCTAACATTTCAGGAAAGTCCTTAATGCTTTGCACTAATTTCTTAAATTTACCATCTTTTATTATTCGTGGATTATTTTCGTTTGGTTGTAACTGACTGATTTTCATACTATATAATAGATTTAATTAATATTTATTTTTCTTAAATGCTTTGTCCTTGTCATACTTACTTAAGTTTGGTTCGTTTCTTATTATTGTTGGTATACCTTCGTTCTTATCTATACTATCCATTTGCTTGTTACAACAATAAGCGTTTCTATTTACTAATTTATTGTCTATAAATAATAACACTTCTTTATTTATTTTAATTTCTTTATTACAATTTTTACACTTATACCTCATTTTCTAATTTTTTAAGTAGTTGTTGTGGTGTATATATTCTATCTGTATCTGCATAGTTTTTGTATATACAAGTAAAGTTATTACCTTCCCAAGTCCATAAAGACCTTACTGCATTTTTAATATGATTTCTTAATACTG
>TARA_R110002012_G_scaffold280555_2_pt1 | contig 15889 bp, 18 predicted proteins | sample TARA_R110002012 | Tara Oceans TARA_R110002012 (sample SAMEA4396515) | marine metagenome | biome: Westerlies Biome; feature: [DCM] deep chlorophyll maximum layer (ENVO:01000326); material: water (ENVO:00002006), including particulate matter (ENVO:01000060) such as... | depth 40 m
CAAGGACTTTATCAAGCACCGTCAAACCACCCAACACACCCATGTAAATGTGTTAGAAAAGGACAACTATTACCAAAAAAGAAACCAAATGGTAATCGAAGAAGTTTAGAAATGAGAGAATACGATAACCCATTTTCACTACCAGGTTCTGGAAGTGGACCTAATTGGTTAACACAACAAGCAAATTGGGCAAATTTTGATGGTACACCAGCTACAGCACCATCTCCTCCACAAGCTTTTTTAAATAGAATGTCTCAGATGTCATGTAATCGTAAAAATATGAGATATATGGCTCTTATAAATAAATGGAGCAACACAGCTGGAGGACACGGTGGGGGATTTTCATCACCTACAGGAACGATAAACCCAAACAACCCAAGATGGCAATCAATTCTAGCATCTAAAATTATATGGTTGCAAAATGACTTAAACCAAAACTGTCCATAAAAATGAAAAAAAACATAAACGAAGAAATAAAAAGAACTAAAGAGATAATGGGATTGTTGACAGAACAGGCTCAACCATGTTTAACACCTCCATGTCAACAAAAAGATTTTCACATATTTGTTACATGTTCTAATGGGTTAGTAGTAGCTCCATTTGACCAAACTACAGTATCAGGAGGACAATGGGCATATGACCCAAATACTTGGGCTCAACACGCATTAACTTTCCACCAAACTATGGGTTCACCACAAATTGGTGAAGTAGTAAGTTTCACTTCTACTAGTGATTTAACATCAGCCCACCAAGACGCTACTGGTAATTGTCTAATGTATGAAGGGATATCCTCATGTAGTGTTCCTGTGACACCACCAACTACAATGTCATCTAATTGGTCACCTGCCATTCAATGTACTACTCAATTTGGTGGTATGGATGCTGGGAACCCAGTACTTGTTGATACTTGTCCTGATTGTTCAGATTGTGTAAACCCAAATATTCAATGTTCATCATCACAAGTTGATGAATATGATTGTGTAAACGGAGTATGTGTGGTAGCCTCACCAGGACAAGGACAATTTAACTCAGGACCTACAAGTCAAGATAATGAAAATGATTGTCTAGCATCTTGTGGACCTCAAGGACCAATAGACTGTATGACTGGGGCACCTGATTGGACACCACAACAATGGGGTCAAGGATATGCGAATTTTGTAAGTGATTGTGACCAAAAAGAACAAGACGCTCTTAATGGTATGCCTTCTGGTTGTAATTGGATTTGTAATAGAGTACAAGCATTAACCGCTTCATTAGCAAATGCAACTCCAGGTACAGTACCACACGATAAGAGAGGGTGTAAGTTAGATTATGTACAAGCTGCAGCAAATAATGTACCTTGTACTAGTAGTAATTCAGGACCTTGTACTACAGGTTCCGTAGCGTGTGGTGTAGATACTTCATGGGTACAAGCTAGACTTAACCATCACAATAACCACGGATGTTTTGGTAATCCAGCAAATTGGAGTTTATCAAACCCACAACCAGCAAGTTTTTGTGGTAAAAAACATCATTTCTGTGTTAGTCCAGGACCAACGACCCCAAATAAACAATTGAGATGTGATTGGTTAAGTGGGTCATATACACCCCCACCTGGTTGTCCAACAGTACCAGCAGCACCAACAAACTGTAGTTGTTAAAAATATAATTAAAAAAAGAAAGAAATTATGAAACAAAACGAAAAACTAATTAACGAAGTAAAAAGACACACTGAAATCTTAGGTAATGTGGAAACCGCTACTAATATAATTAGTGAAGGTCCCTTTAGTGGTAGAGGAGTAATAGCTGTATTATGTTGTAGTTCCACCGCGTTAGGTTACTGGCAATCAACAAACCCATTACCAGCTGTAATAACAGCTGCAAATGGAAATAGAGGTGCCAAGTATATAAACCATAATAAAATGACTATTGATGGGAACACTCCACAAGTAGGTGACTATTTTAGAGCTGTAGAATCTCAAGGTGGGACACCTACAGGTGACCATCCAAATGGTGAATCTTCTGGTTTAATATATAGAGTACAAAGTGTTTCAGGTTGGGACCTTGGTACAACATATAATTTCCCATCAGCTAACGGATGTCCTAGTTGTCCAGGAATTAGTTCACATTGGTGTCCACAAAATGGATATTGTACAGAAGTTCCAGGTAATAACGCACCATACGCTACATACGCAGACTGTCCGTGTAAAGAACCTGATACATTTAATTGTGAAACTAATGGTATTACTAGTAATTGTGTACCAGTACAAGGAGCTGGAGGACAATACGCGACTATAGGAGCGTGTCAAGCTGATTGTAGTGTTAAATCACGTAAAATATGTGCAAAAATATGTGCAAGTAGAGTATACGGTAACTACTACAGACAAGAGTTATGTCAAGATACTCAATCAGCAACAATAAATGGTCAATTACCACAAGTGGGTGATATATTCAAGGAACTAGGGTTAATAAGGGTACCTGGTGGTAGTTTTACTGTAGCACCATGGAAAGTTTCTTGGAGAGTTACTAAAGTTTTAGAGGAAACAACAAACCCTATAAAAAATTATCAGGAGGTTGAAGATTGTTCATGGAATGAGGAACCGGTAAGATGGAAGTGTAAAGATTATGGAAAAATTACTAAAGCACCTAAAGAGGATGGTATAGCTCAGGCTCTAGGAGAAAGGGAATTAACAGAAAAAGCAGGACCAATGTTAACTGGTAAAAGATGTGTGAAAGACCCTATGGGTCCTTACGCGACAAAACAACAATGTGATGCTGATTGTGGTGATGAACTACCTTGGAAATGTCTAGGAGACGGAACATGTCAACAAAATGCATCAGGTACATACGCTACTAAAGCAATTTGTGAAGCGGATTGTGAACCACCTATTGAGACATATGATTGTAGCGGAGCTCCAAGTTGGACATGTGTACCAGTACAAGGTCCTAACGGACAATACGCAACTATGGGAGCTTGTCAAGCAGCTTGTGTTGACAACACAGACCCATGTGCTGCGGTATTATCAGCTTGGAATTGGTGGAATCAAATTCAAACTGGCGGCCCTAAACCATGTAACAACATCTGTAATCAAATTGAAAATGTTATTGATGATAGTACATCTGATGGACAATGTAAGATGGATTACGCTGTTTCACAAGCAATTGCGGGTGGATGTCAATGTGGTCCACCATCATCATTTATAAATCAGAAAACTAACCACTTTGGTAACTTTGGTTGTTGCGGAGAATTACAACCAAATATGCCAACACCACCATGGGTTTGTGGTTCAGCTACTGGTAACGTTAAACCAAATAGTGTTTGTGGTTGGTATAACGCTCAATGTCCATCAAGTTCATACATGAAGAACGCTAAATGTACTTGGTTACAAGCTAACATTTTAGGAAATTGTAACTGTAACGCATAACAGAGTATTTATTAAATAAACTATGAGTAAAAATATAAAGAGTATAATTAGAAGTGCTTTAAACGAACAATTAGGTGGTGGTCACGAATGTGAAACTTCCACATGTAATTGCGTAGCTACGGTACTTACCTTCGGATATTATCAGAACAACTTTCCTGTTAATGGGATGAACTCTGAGGAGAATTGTTGGAATGACTATGGTAATGTTATGGGTAATAACCAAACCAATAATTGTGTTAAAGCAGTTTGTAAACCAGGTAGAGGTTGTGTAGAGATATCTTATAGTGACCCACAGTGGGCAAGTACTCCTTTTGTTGGGTGTAACGCAATGGCAGATTGCCAAACTCAATACCCTAATGGGTGTGACCCAGATTATTATGACTGTACCCAAGCTACAGGTTACCAATGTGGTTCTGTAAATTATGCAACATCACATACAACACTTACCTCATGTCAAACAGCATTCCCTAATGGTTGTGCACCACCACCAGACGCTTATAGTTGTGATGTTATTAACTGTACTTGTTATATAGACCCAGCAGGTTCAATGACACTTGCTACTTGTCAGGCAGCTTTAGCAAACCCAGGTAGTGATTGTTATTGTCAGGGTCAAAAGAGGTATGAGTGTGTTAAATACTGGAGCCCAAAACACGGTAGAGAAATTTGTGAATGTGTAGAAGACCCTAACGGTCAATTTACTGATAATACAAGTTGTCAAGCAGCTTTATTAGACCCAAATAATAGGTGTTATTGTGGTAGAGGAGGTAGTGGTTGGGAATGTGACCCAGCTACAGGACAGTGTTTCGATAGTGGTAGTGGACCTTATCCAGACCAAGCAAGTTGTGACGCAGCCACTGATGACCACTTTAATTTTAGACAAGGTTGTGATTGTCAATGTCAAGGTTGTAATGGAAATAACACCCCGGGATGTGCACCATCACCATGTACCGGAGCACTTAATTCACCGATACCTAATGACGACCCAGCTCTAGGAGCTATAGGAAGTACTTTGGACTTATCACAATTATTAACAACAGCTTTTAAAGAAAGAATGGCACCTTGTGTACCACATACAAACAGTCCTGGTGTGGCACATGACTGTAAATTCTGGAAATTTATTTCAGAAGTTAAAATGCCACAAACCAAAATGGACTACGTACTCAACAACCCAACCGGTGGATTTGCAGGAACATCACAATTCCCAAATTTATCACAAACAGCTCACCCAAGATGGCAAAGAAAAATTGAAGCAAAAGTTGCCTATCTTAGATGTTTAAGACAACAGTGTTGTGCAAACACACAATGGGTTGATACAGCATACGCTGGTGGGTATACACACACATTAACTGCACCAGACGACCAAGGAAATATTCAAAATTACGGTGCTGGATGGTGGACAGATAGTTCTGGTGTTTGGCAACCACCTTTATAAAATAAGTTTTTTATACTTACTACTTTCATAATATAATTTTTTTATCTATATTTGTGATATGGATTTATCATATAAAATAAAAAATGAAGATAGAAGAAGTTATCCCTTAAAAAGTTGGGAGATGACAGATGGTACTATGGTTGCTATATATCAGGGATTTCGTGGTGAAAACCCAGACTTAGATTTTATTGTAAAATATAGAGAACCAGGTAAAAGGTTAAGAACACCTTCACACACTCATTGGATTGTTGACTTAGTGGTTAAAGGTGAGGTTAAAAAAGACTTAACTCTTTCATTTGTAAATTCTTTAATAACAATTTATGATAATACAGAAGCTTTTAAAACACAAGAAGAACGTAATGGTTATGATTTAACTTACGTAGATGATTTAATGGATTCTTACTCATCTTTAGATAGTGTTGGTTCATTACCTATAGAACTTATAGTTACTTTAGTAGAGTTGTTTTGTAAGTGTGAGAAGCAAACATCTGGTGCGTTTATGTTTAAAAGTATGTTGACTTTAATTAAAGAATATTTAGAAGGTAAAAAAGACTACTATCAAGTAATCGGGGTCTCAAAAAGAGTTTAATATGAAAAACAGATATCAAATTATAGGAGATTTAAAAGGAATTAGAATTGTATGGAAATTTTTATTCATAGAATGGACTATAAAAAGATTTTGGAACCTAGAATCAGCAGTAGACTACCTAAACAAACACTATAAAAAGGATTAGTTATCCTGAACCTCATCAAACTTCATATCCCAAGCAGCTTTTTCGATAGGACTTAATCCCTCATACCAACCAGGGAAATCACAAGCTCTTATAGTCATATATTCTTCCCAGATACGGGTTTTTAAGGATTCTACCAAATCTATATTATTCATTTTCTTTTATTTTTTCTGTTAATATTTCTAAATTATAAGTTCCGTCATAAACTACACCAATAACTCTTTCAGTACCGTCTTTTTCTACTCTTTCTACAAATTCTTTAAGGTCATTTCTAACAAATAACCCACTATTTTGGGCACTTTGTCGTGTAATATCTAAAAATACTCTTGTTTGTTTTGGTTCACTCATAATTTATTTCTTTATACAAAGATAAGTAAAAAAACTATATAAAACAAATATACTATTTATAATATAATAAACTATTTATTAATAAAAACATTATGGGATGTAATTGTAAAAATACTATAACTAACTTTTTAGGTGGAGATATACCAAAACCAACAACATTTCTAGATTGTGCTGAAGCGGACGGTACCTATAATAACCCACTAGAAACTGGAAAAACACAATGTATAGCTATTGAAAATGTTTTAAGAGTTTTAGACACTTATATTATTAATGGTGAAGTTAAAAATTCTGGAGAGATAGTTTTTGAAAGAACGGTAACTGGTGCCACTTACGTTGGTGAAAACATAGCTAATGCTGATTTAAACTTAGACGGTAATCACACTACTGACGTATCAACACACACACTTACTTTTGACAGTGGTAGTGCGGACGTACTAAAACTTAACGGTAGTAGTGACGCGGTAGTTATCGGTCCAAGTGGAGCTGATTACTCGATGCCTAAAAATAGAGGTACAAACAAATATGTTTTACAAACAGATGGTGCGGGAGGAACATCTTGGGTAGCATCTGATAGTGACGCTGTTGGGTATTGGTCAGCAACCACTTCTGGTCATATAGCTAATAGTGGGTTTACAAATGTTGGTGTGGGGACTCATGTTCCTAATTACGCATTAACAGTTTCTGGTACTATGGGTGTTAACGAATACATTTATCATAATGGGGATGCTGACACATTAATTAGATTTACTGATGATAGGATAAGATTAGAAGCGGGTGGTCTTGGTATGGTTGGAATGCATAAAAAAAGTTCCGCCCCTCATCAAGTTACCATTAACAATGGAGGTAACAATGTTGACTTTGTTGTTAAGGATGATGACGATGCTACTATATTCAAAACCGATGCTTCCACAGGTAAGGTTGGTATTGCTGGTGTAACCGCACCTACTTATGAATTAGAAGTTGGTGGTAATATAGGTATTAACCAATATCTATACCATAATGGTGACCCGGACACTTATATTAAATTTGATGATGACTCCATTAATCTTTTTGCGGGTGGGAAGTCGGCACTGAAATATCTAGCCAGTACAGGTAAGATTCAGATAAACAATTCAAACGATAATATCGATTTGAATGTAATGGGTGATGACGGAAGTATTATTCTACAAACTGACGCGACAAATAATAGAGTAGGGATAAACACAGTACCAACAGAAGCATTACATGTCGATGGTAATGTAACCGTAAACGATGATATCCATGTAAGTGGAAATACTAAAATAATAGGAACATTATCCGCTAATACAGTTAGTGGTGACACGGTAGTTGTTGGTCCAGCAGCCACATCATACACCCTACCAACCACAAGAGGAACCAATAGATACGTACTACAAACAAATGCTGCTGGAGGAACAGCTTGGGTGTCAACAGCAGATACTAACACAAGTTATTTTGTAGAACGTTTCCAAGTATTTGATACAGCACGTACTGATGGGAATTATAAATACCCAAAACCAATGACTAGTACTGGAAGAATGGCACAAGTAGATGTAGACTATGGGTCAGCAACCATAAGTGAGGATAGAAAAATTGATAGAGCTACAGTTTTAAAATCTGCATATTTTGTAGTTCCTTCTAGTTGTACTTTGGAAAAAATAGTTGGTTGGGGTGAATTTGCTTCTTCAAACACTATAAGGGTAGACATTTGTAAATTCACACTTACTGATGACGAAACAGGCACACTAGGACCAACTAGTATAGGTAATGTATCATATGTAGGGGGTAGTGATGTACAAAAAACTAGAAGTTTTGCTAGTACTGGTATCGGGGCTTCCCTATCACAAGGTGATGTGATAATGCCTATGGTTAAAGCGGAAGGTCTAGCAAGTGGAAGTTTTGAACTATCAACTTTCTTTACTCTAGAATTTAAATACACTTCTCCATAATGAATAGATTAGAAAAAATTAAAAAAGAACATATCAAAAAGGTTAATAAATTGTTAGACGAGGGATTCAAAAGTCTAGACCCTAAAGAAAGACCAGTAGTTTTAAAACCAAGTGATAACGTAACTCAAACATCAAAAGATTTTGTAAATAAAATGAATAACTTATTGTGAAAATAGACGAAGTAAAAAAGTTACTAAAAAATATTTTAAACACAAATATAGAAGAGGTTACACTACAAACACCAACACTAAAACTTAAAGTTAAAAAAAACTAAAACTTTTTTTAAAAATTACCTAAAATTTTTAAGCTAAGCAATATTTAGCAAGCAAAGCTTTTTATTAAAAACTTATTATTTAATTAATATTATTGCTAGCAGTTATATTAATTTTCCCACACCTAAACCATTTTAGATTTTATTTGTTTTGCAAAGTATTTATTAATAAACTTGTTATGAAACAAACACTAAAAGAAGCGATAAGAGAATTTAAAAGATTAACTACTGAAGCTACATCTACAGCTAGTAGCGGAGCTTATGAACAACCACTAGGGTATAAACCCGCACATGTTTGTTCAGTTGGTTGTCCAAATCCGTGTCCACATTCTAAACAAAACTTAGTTGGCTCAGAAATCTCGTACGACGCTCCAGCAGTAGATGTTGTAGATATTACAGCAGTTGCCCCAACAGTAGACGCTGTGGGTGTAACACCAGACACAAGTTTAGAACCTGAAGGCTGGGAAGCTGTTGGGTTTGATTATGATTTTACACAACACGAAGCTAATTCTATGGATGAGTATTTTAATGAAGGGGAGTTTGAGGATGAAGAAGAAGAAGGTGTGTTTACAAGTTTAGAGATGTTTACCGAAACCACAAAAGGTATCGGTTGGTAATAAAGATAAAAAGAATTAATATATTATGATTATAAAAAAACCATATGAGACTTCTTCTAGTGAGAAGAACAGGATTAGAAAATTACACGAGAGTGCCAATCAATTATTGTCTGAAGCAATTCAACCAACACCAGCAGTAAGTATGGACCCATGTTATAAATTTGTATCAACAATGTCTCCTTCAGCAGCGGGTTTATGGAATCCATCTGACGGACCATTAGACCCAGGAAGTGTTGCTGCTGGTGATATAGACTGTTGCCAGATGCTTATAGGGAATTTTGTAGGACCTTATGGTGATACAGCTGGTTCAGGAATGATGCAATCACACTGTGATAAGGAATGGAATATTGTTTCGGGTGTTGCGCCAGTTTCTAGTGGGTGGCATAAATGTTGTAAAAAATTTGGTGGTCACTCTGAACCAAATCTAGATGGACCTCATGCAAAAAAGAGACCAGGTTCAGACGAAGGAATTATGTTTGGAAAACCAGCAACTGGATTTGATAGTGGTAGACAAGAGGATTTAGAAGAGGTAAGATATATGAATGAATTATACGAGATTACTCTTGGACATGAGGATACACCAAACCCGTTAGAGATGGATGAATTTTATAAACCAATGAAAGATGATATGTGGGATGTACCTAAAAAACCTTGGGAACGTGATTGGGAAGATATGGTTTTATGGGAAGACGGTGACTTAGAACTGAATGAAATAGACCCAATAACAGGTAGTGATTGTCATTGTCCTGATGGTATAGGAATGAAAATAAAATGTGGTGGTGCAGGTTGTGGTAGAACTGATAACCCAAGACATAGTGGTGGTAGAACTACTGGCAACCCAAGACATAGTGATAATGTAGGTATGAAAATTGGTGAAGGTACTGTTTATGAATTACCTAAAAGATTTGGTAATAAAAGGTTGACAGAATCACAATTAATAGATATGGTTAATACTATAGTAAAAGAATATTAAATATGGGATGTAATTGTAAAAAAGGAAAAAAGTCTGCAAAACAAAGCAGAGGAAATCTAAGTGAAATAAGAAAAAAACAAAAGGACGTTGTTAAATTAACTGAAAAGGATTTAACCAACCTAATCAGTAAGGTTATTTCAGAAAAAAATAATCAATAATATTAAAAACCCCTACTGGGGTTTTTTTATTTCAATACACTATTCATTCTTAAAATATTTTATATACTTTATAAAGGTATTTATACTAAAAATTAACTATGTCCTTGAATACAGAAACACTAGAAAAGAAATTAAAAGATAATAAAGTTGTCCTTATAGACTTTTGGGCAGCATGGTGTGGTCCGTGTAGAATGTTAAACCCAGTTATGGAGGACGTAAAAAACCTATTCCCAAATAATGTAGATAAAGTTAATGTTGATGATGAAAGAGAACTAGCTGCAAAATATGGAGTTCGTTCATTACCTACTGTTATATTCTTTAAAGACGGTGAGGTTATGGAGAGAATTCCTGGTGTAGCACCTAAAAATGTCTATATTGATAAATTAAAATATTATCTTAACTAAACAAGTATTTATTATTAAAGCTTGTTATGGGTAAAAAAATCAAATTAACAGAAAAACAGTTAGAAAAAGTAGTCAAAGAGGCTATAGGTTTTCGTATTCCCACATACCCCAATCAAGCACTTGAAGAATTAGACGCTCTTATTAGTGTGATGTCAGGACCTATAACCAACCTAAGAAAAAATAAAACCTTTCCAGATGACGACCCGGTTATCCAAAGAATATATCAATTAGTGGCTGAAGGTGGTGAACTACACGTTAAAGTTCAAGAACTAATAGATTTGTTAGAAAGTCTAGACGATAGAGAACAAAAACCACTCGGTTTTAGAACATCACCTTATAGTTAAAAAAAAATTAAAAACGTATTGATATTTTAATTTCATTGTGTTAAAATTATCATATAAAAAATAATTAACTATGAATATAAAAGTATACAGTCAAAAAAATTGTAAATATTGTGATAATATTAAAACAGCATTAAATGAGAATAATATAGAATTCGAAGAGGTAGAAATCACTGAAGTTAGAGACGAGTGGAATACCCTAACTAGGGTAGTAGGTCTGGCACTAACACCAACGATTAAGTTTAAAGATGAAGTTTGGGTACCTAGTAGAGACTTCAGAAGCCCAGAGGAATTAATTAAAAGGATAGAGTATTTTGAAGAATTTCCACTACCAGTACCAACTGAAGACGAAAAAACGGAAATGTTATTAAACGCGTTTAAAAACATAGGAATGTCATTACAAAATATTAACATGACAATAGGTCAAATGAGAACAAAATTAGACCAACTAACAACTAAACAAACAGAAGAAGAACCCCCAATAGTGAAAGAAGAAGTAACTAAAGAAGAAACCACTAGTAATTAGTGGTTTTTTTTTACTCTGTTTTGTATTTATAATAAAAAACATATTATGAAAAAAGAAATAATTAATGAAATTAATAGACAAAGAGAAATGATAGGGTTATCTCTTTTATCAGAACAATCATTTGATAGCAAGAATGAGTTTATAAGTTTTATAACTAGTCACCCATCTAACGTATTAACTATTTTCGAAAATGCATTTGGTGGGTCTAAAGGTGGTGTGTCAACAAATCCTAATAGAAATGTTATTACTTTCTTAAAACAAATACAAAATCAATTAGGAAGAGGACTTAGGTCAAATTTAACTTTTCTTTCACCTGAAACCAAACAAGTAAATATAAATATTATTGGGAGTGACGCTAAGGTAAACTTTGAAGGTATAAGTGCGTTAAGAGGAAACAAGGGAAACAGAGAAAGAGATTTATATCAAATATGTAGATATATTAATGGGTATAATCTAGAAAACTTTGGTAGTGAACAAATCACAGGATTCAACACCCAAACAGATAGACCAGGACAAAACACAGTTATAGTTGAAAAAACGAACAAACTAGGTGGTGTTTATGTTTTTAGTGACAAATGGACTGATATTGGTTATGAAAAAACACCAGGAGAAGAAGCGATAGCATCAACACCTGACATCTATGCTGATGTTGCTGGTGAAGCCATCAAAATACCAATGAGTGATGCCTTTGCTGATTTAGAAGTAATCGCTGACCCAGGAAAAATATCTAACGCACAATCACAATTAGACGATGCAAGTGCCGCGGGTGGGATAATAACTAGAATTTCTATAACATCAACAGCTACAGCTACAGGTGTTAGACCAGAAGGTCAATCGAAATTTCAAACTCAAATGAAGTCAGCCGGATTCCCAAAATATGCACAGATAACAAATTTCGAAAAAGATACTGAACTTGGTGATTTTTCAGAAATGGAAGTAAATTCTGCAGATAGAGCTTTAGCGGTAGCAAGAGGAAAATACTTAGCTAAACAATTAGGTTTTACTGACGACCAAGTGGACTATACTTTTACATTAGTAAAAGGTATTCCAGGTGGTGAAGGTAAGGAAGTTACATTAACAGTGACAGGACAAGGTGAGGATAAACAAGAATTAATTAAAAAAGGTACAGCAGGTAGAGGAGGTACTAGTGCTAGTGGACAAGAAACTTTTTCAACAACAGATGTTGGTGCGTTAGGAAAAATAACCAGAATTCACGTAAAACTTGGAAAAGCATAAATTATACAACATATTTTAATACAAAAAAGGACCGTTTGGTCCTTTTTTATTTTAACTTAGCTGTTTTACCAACTCCATGTATATCTAAAATGTGGGTAAATTCACCACCGGTTTCATCGTCACCCCAGTAAACGTAATATTCTTTTGAATGTAAAAATTGTCCTACAAAGATTACTCTTTTTATTTTATAGTTAGAATTACGACTAGCTACACCTTCATATACAATTGCCGCAAAGAAAGCTCTCTCTGATTCTGGTCTTACCATTTGTTGTTTATGCATAGGGGACTTATCCCAACTAGATATGGTGTGTTTAACTAACTTTAAATCGTCACCATCAAAAACAAAAGGGATATTTGCTAGAATCTCACTCCCCGGTTGACACATACAGTGGGTTAATCCTTCTTGGTATTGTGTAACCAAGTACTCACCCCACGCTACCGCGGTTTTATTATCGGTATTCAAAGTAAAAGGAGTTAAACCTTTTTCTACTCTATAGTTGTTTACTTGTTCTAACATTAATTTTTCTAAAATAGTATCTCTATATACCTCCTGCCCATTACAAGTGGTTACACAAAATATGGATGTGAGATAAATTAATCCAAATATTAATAGTTTAGTTATTGAGTCTATTTTTTTTATGTTTTTCATACTACAAAGATAATAAATTTAAGTTAAATGGCCAAGTGAATTGTATTATATTATACGTTATATTTTAATAAAGGTTTCTAGTATTTATATAATATGCAAAAAGGTATTTTATTAGAAATTAAAAGAGTTAATGAGATTATGGGTCTTCAAGAACAACGTATAGTTACTGATGTTGTAGATAGAACAGAATTTGACGTAACAGTCCCAATACCAAGAATTGAAGGTACTTACCAACCAGGAGATTCCGACCCATCATCTTTTATAGGTGAAGCGGAAAGTATAATACTACAATCCATAAACAATACCCCAGGAGCCGCTGATAAATTTTTAGAAGGTCAGTTACAATTAGTAGATATTACTGTAAATGCTGGAGCTAGTAATGTTTGGTCTAGTAAAGATGGGGCAACAAACTACGATGTTAACAATAACTACAAACCAACAGAGAGTGGTATGGAATCAGGATTAGATAGTCGTGGTTATGAAAAGAATTTAAAATTAGCAAAACAAAGAGCCTCTAGATTTATTGATGAAATAACAGTTTTATTGCAAAATAACGGTATAGATGTAAGTGAACAACTTTCTAAAGTACCTAACGCTGCGGTGGTTGATACTGGTGGTAAGTTAGATGATGATAGAGTTGAGAGTGAGTATCCTAATCCGGGACAAGTACTGTTTTTAGATTTATCATTTAATTATTTAGACGTAGAAGAAAAAATTCAAGTTACTTGTTTACCAGAGATAAAAATTAGTGTAGGTGTTTTAGGTGTTAATACTGATGGACATGATTGTGATGAGGCAATATTTAAAGTTACTGTGAACGGAGCTAAATTAGGTGTAGCTAATTTAAATAATGGTGCTTTTGATGTTTTTGCTTATAAGCTTAATTCTGGTATTCCATGGAACCAAGCAGGTTGGCCCAAAAATATAGTTGGTGCTCTACAAGGTAAATACCAGATGGCACCATATTTGAAATTACCAGGACAAAACACAAAAAAAAGAACCACTGACGGAAAAAAAGGTGGGGTAAGAACTTGGACAACAACTATAGATACTAATGATAAAAAATATAACTGGGGTGAGGACAATGTTTTAGAGATTACACCATTAGTTAAAGTTAAAGGTGGTAATTCTGAAGTAGGTGGGGCAATTGTATGTAGAAAAGGTATGTATCGTGACCGTTCTTGTGGTAGTCATAGTGAGGTTCCCAATGTTGTTATACAAAATACACCAGAAAGTGAAGGTCAATTTGTTACAATTTATGATGACCAACCAAATATTCAGATGCCAATTGGTAGTACTCAGACTACAAAACTATTAAGTCTTGATAAGTGTGGTGTACCAATAGTTTCTAGTGATATAGCTGGTGAAGACCCAAGATAATAAATTATCTAACAACCAAAAAAGTAGCAAAATAGTTTACACCTTCCCAGGTACGACCATATTTATGACGAACCCAAGGAACAGCAACCAAAGAAATAGCCACTCTAGTCACATCTTTCTTTAATAAACCTTCTTTATGTGATGGTGAACCATCCCACTGATGAATAACTTGTATAACGTTTTTTTCATCACTACCTCTACAACCCCAAGTAGCTACACATTCTGCACCAGTACCAACCCACTTAACACCAAAATGATTTAATCTATCATAAAAGTTAACCAACACTAACTCTAAATGACCTGAAGAACAAACATAGTTATATGGATAACCATTTTCACCTAAATAAACACTATGATGTTGAGCAGCCTTCCAAACAGCAGTGTCAAAAATTAAAGGTTTAACCCCGTTTTCTACCCTATATTTGTTCAAGGATTCAAACGCTAACATATCTAACTTTGTTTGACCATAAGAAGTTATGGATAAAATTAATAATAATATTGTGATTATGTTTTTCATACTACAAAGATAATAAATTTAAGTTAAATGACCAAGTTAATTGTATTATATTATACGGTAGAATAATCAAAAGGTTATATTATATTTATATTATATGATAGAACTTGTAAAAACTTTAATAGGGGAGGGTGAATATGATAGTCACGTATTAAGTAGAAAGTTACCGATAAAAATAGATAACGCTTTATATAGTTTAATTCATTTTGTTAAAGGTATGACAACACATGATGTAATTAATTTTGCTGATAACGCGACAGAAGATGACTTAGAAGAACTATATAACCTAATAATAGATTTCCCAAACACCATACAAGAAATAATGCCTATGGCTGGTAATTATAAAACTTTAAGAAATTCAGAACACTACCAAAAAATCGTAAACTTAATTAAGATGACAGACAAAGAGGGTTTAATTGAGGAGAGTAAATCATTAAACGACTTAGTCTGGAGAGAAAAACCATTAAAAAAACATGAAAAAAGGATGAATAGAGACTGGGGGATATTCAAAGACTTTCCAATTAATAAATTCATGAATAGTAAACCACCTAAAAATAATTCTGATAAAGTTATGGACGAATTACAACTTATAGACTCATTACCACATATCGAAAATTTTGTAAAGAGTACCGATGATGTACACAAACACTTTAAAGACTTTTTAAAAACCAAAAAACTTGAATACCCGAAAGAAGAAATGAAGAAATTTTTAAAGAATTCTTCATCGGTAATATTAAAGTTAAAGTATTACTATAATAGACCTAGACCTAAACAACTAGCAAAAGAAATGGGGTTAAAGTTTCATTCAGAACCATTAGATAGTACCCATACACCATCATACCCATCAGGTCACTCAGCTCAGGGTAGACTTATAGGGAGATATCTTGGTGACGTATACCCAAAACATAAAAGTGAATTAATGAAATTAGGTAATGAAATTGGTACAGGAAGATTGGTAG
>TARA_R110002012_G_scaffold241323_1_pt1 | contig 15887 bp, 10 predicted proteins | sample TARA_R110002012 | Tara Oceans TARA_R110002012 (sample SAMEA4396515) | marine metagenome | biome: Westerlies Biome; feature: [DCM] deep chlorophyll maximum layer (ENVO:01000326); material: water (ENVO:00002006), including particulate matter (ENVO:01000060) such as... | depth 40 m
TTTTTTACACGAACTTTTTGTAAACATTTTAGGATTTACGCTCAATCCGAACCCGGACTATAATCTCACAACCGAGTTTAAGAACGAAAAGAACAACCGCAAGGCCGATGGTGCGATTTTAAAAAGCGGTAGTGCTACCGGTGTTATTGAATTGAAGGGAACCAATACTAAAGACCTAGAAAGTATACGCCGGCAGGCTTTTGATTACAAGGCAAACCAGAAAGGCTGTATATACGTGATCACTTCAAATTTTGAAAAACTACGGTTTTACATCAACGATGCGACCGAGTTTGAAGAGTTTAATTTATTTGAGCTTACACAAGAGCGTTTTGCACTGCTATTCCTTTGTTTACAGCGTGAGAACTTAATGTGCGATCTACCGCTCAAAATCAAAGAAGCTTCAATTGCCGAAGAAGAAGCAATTACAAAAAACTTTTACAAAGACTATTCGGTATTTAAACGTGAGCTGTTTCGCGATCTGGTCAAGCGCAATGTAAAGCGTATCAAGACGAGCAGGCAAGAGCAGCTTGATGCTGCAACTACTGCCGAACTTACCGAAGAGGAGCGCGCAGAGCGTAACCGCCTTGACAAGAACGTAAAGCTTACCCTATTTAAAAAGTCGCAGAAACTCATAGACCGTTTTCTGTTTATCTTTTTTGCCGAAGACCGCGGACTTTTACCGCCTAACTCTACGCTTAGGATTCTTGATGAGTTTGAAAAACTTAAGGAGATGGATGCCCACGTACCGCTGTACGATCGCTTTAAACTGTATTTTAACTATCTGGATCAGGGCAGAAAAGGTACAGACAGGCACGCAGAGATTTATGCCTACAATGGCGGACTTTTTAAACCTGATGTTATTCTTGACCAGTTGCTTATTAACGATGCATTGCTGTTAACGCATTCGCGGAAACTCGCCAACTACGATTTTGAAAGTCAGGTAGATGTCAATATTCTGGGGCATATTTTTGAAAATTCACTTAACGAAATTGAAAGTGTAAATGCCGAAATAGAAGGCGATACCTTTGACAAGCAAACCAGTAAACGGAAGAAAGACGGGATTTTTTACACGCCAAAATACATTACCAAATACATCGTAGAAAACACGGTAGGCAAACTCTGTGAAGAGAAAAAAGCCGAACTGGGCTATTTAAAAATCGAATAACTGAAGTTTTGCAATAAAAATTAAATTATAGGCGTTACACGGGTTCAATTGAGCACAGCTCTTCAGATGCAGTTTGGTATGGGCAAATTCTCCGAATAAATGATCTTTTTTCATATGAGTCAGAACTCAATGAAGACTTAAAAAAAGCTTTTATTGAAGCAGTTGAAGATTATTTATGCCTTCTGAAGAATTAAACCCTGAATTTATTAAGCCAAATGCAACTAACAAATAATCATTGACGAACAGGAAAGAATAATATCTTAGTAAACTTTCAAGAAAATCACTAATATTTACTATATTTCTCGAAAATTTACTATAATTGAATCTGTCCGACTTCTTAAAAGAACGATTATCATTTGAAAGTTATGCTTTCAGCTGGGATGAACTACTTGCTGTAAAAGCAGATAAGTCTGAAACGTCGATACAAAGTCAATTGTCATACGCTATTCAAAAAGGTGATATCATACCTTTAAGACATCACTTTTATTTGATAATTCCACCGCGATATTCAAAATTTGGAAAACTACCCATCGAGCTTTACGTTAATAGCTTATTTGAGTTTTTAGACCGTAACTATTATATAGGATTGTACTCGGCAGCCAAATCTTATGGAGCTGGGCATCAGCAAATCCAAAAGGAGTATGTTTTTCACGACAAAGCTCCTTTGCTATCCATTTCTAAAAATACCATTAATCTCGATTTTTTTACCGTCTCTAATTGGCCAATTAAAAATATTGTATCAAAAAAAGGAGATGCAGGAATGTATAAAATATCAAGTCCTTGCTTAACAGCTGTGGACTTAATTTACCATCAAACCAAAATAGGCGGCTTAAATAGAATGCTTTCTGTTTTAGAAGAATTGATAGAAGAAGTAAAATTGGCTGATGTAACAGATTTGTTGACCTGGTACTCGCAAAAAAGCGTATTACAGCGCTTAGGGTTTTTATTGGACGAAATTAACCCTGGGTCTGATATAGCGAATACCATTTATAACCATTTGAAGTTCCAGAAGTTCTTCCCGGTTTTATTAAGTCCTAAATCAAATCAAAAGGCTGGAGCGGTTGAGAATAGATGGAAAGTAGATGTGAACATTAAAATGGAAAGCGATCTATGATACCAAGACCTGATATAGCAAAATGGCAAATGCACGCGCCTTGGAAAGATTTTTCACAAGTAGAACAAGATTTGGTAATAAGTCGCACTCTTATAGAAATATTTTCAGACGAATTTTTAAATGAGAATCTGGCATTTAGAGGTGGTACGGCTCTACATAAGCTATACTTAAATCCCGCGCCACGGTATTCAGAAGATATAGATTTGGTTCAAATAAAACCAGGTCCTATAAAACCAATAATGCAACGTATAGGCGAGGTGGTTAACTTTTTTGAAGAAAAAAGAAGTACTAAAATTGGAGGACACGGCGCAAAGGCTTTATACCGTTTCACTTCTGAATATGAAAATATTCGATTACGCCTGAAATTGGAGATTAATTGTAAAGAACATTTTCACGTTCTGCCTTGGATTGAATTTCCTTTTGACTTAAAAAGTGATTGGTTTACAGGGAAGACTAATATTCGAACTTATGATATCAATGAGTTATTGGGTACAAAATTAAGAGCATTGTATCAAAGAAGCAAAGGAAGGGATTTGTTTGATTTGGATTATTCCAGGTTGAATAGAGAATTGGATATAGAACAGATCATCAAATGCTTTAATAAATACACAACATTTTCAACAGGAAATAGACCCCCAAGTCAAAAAGAGTTTTTACTAAATATTGAAGAAAAAGAGCAAGACCCAAATTTCACAGGAGATATGGAAGCTCTATTAAGACCGGAAATTAAATATGATCAAGAAGCTGCTTTTGAGTGGCTGAGAAATCAAGTGATTGAAAATTTTAAATAAAATAAATAAACCTACTTAAATTGATTACAAAACAAGCATTAGGAAATACACTCTTCGAGATGGCAGATATTCTGAGAGGAAAAGTAGAAGACTATAAAGCATACTTACTTACGCTACTCTTCTTTAAGCGACTATCAGATAACTATAATTGGGAGTCCAATAATAAAGTTGCTGAAGCCGAATTACAATATGGAACACTCAATGATAAGCAAATCCAGAAAATTTTAGCCAAAGCACATGATTTTATAATTCCGGAAGGTCACTTTTGGAGTGATGTGCGCAACGCACCTCTAGATAAAAAGAACGATAAACTAAACAAAGCGGTAAATGAAATTGCAGATGCAAATCCTGTGCTTAAAGGAGTTATTAATACCGTACGCTGGAATGAACCAGCACCTGATGGTTCTGGCGGCAAAAAGTTAAGTCCAGAAGTGGTTTCTTTATTAATTAATTACCTTGATGCGGTAGATCTAAGCAATAAAAATGCTTCTGTTGATATTTTAGGTGATGCTTATGAGTATTTGATTAAAAAGTTTGCAGATGAAAACAAAGGGGGTACCACCGCTGGACAGTTCTATACACCACAAGAAGTAGTTGATATTATGGTACGCTATTTAAAACCACAAAAAGGCAGTGAGGTCTACGATCCTACTTGTGGTTCTGGTGGTTTTTTGATTAATGCTGCAAAATATTGTAAAGCAAATTTTGGTACACAAAAAGCAGTGCGTCTTTACGGTCAAGAAGATACCTGGAATACGTGGGCGATAGCTAGGATCAATATGATTTTACACGGTATGGATGGTAAAATCGAAAAAGGTGACACCATTAAAGACCCCAAATTTACTGAAGAAGATAACGACCTTGCCATAAAACAGTTTGACCTTGTAATGGCAAATTTCCCATTCTCGCAGGAAAACTGGTGGAAAAATGGAGAACCAAAAAAAGATAAAAAAGGAAAAATAGTAAATAAGAAAGATGGTTCACCACAATTGGTCTACACAGGAAAAGAAGATTTTGCAGATCCTTTTGAGCGTTTTAATTATGGCTTACCGCCTTTTTCCAATGGCGATTTTGCATTTATACAGCACATTATAGCTTCTCTAAAACCAGACGGTAAAGCAGGAATCGTTTGCCCGCAAGGTGTTTTATTTAGAGGCCAACCAGAAAAAACCGAAGAAGAGGATGGGCAAAATCGTAAAGCGGATGATGAGTATCTCATACGGCGTGGCTTATTACAAGGGCCGGTAGATGCTAATGGAGAGTTTACTAATAATACAAATATCATTGACGCCATAGTAGTATTACCGGGTAATTTGTTTTACGGTACCACCATACCAGGCTCTATATTGTTTATAAATAAAAAAAAGCCAGAACATAGAAAGGATAAAGTTTTAATGGTCTATGCTGCCAAAGAAGGATGGGCACTAGAAGAGCCTAATATGAATATTTTAATGCCGCACGATATGCTGCGCATCTCCACAATTTTAGAAAGTTGGGGAGATATAGACATTGCACAACGATGGATAACAGAACAAAAAGAACGTTTGTATGGCATTATTCAAGAAGATCTAGATTTTAAATTGGCAGAAATCTTTCAAGAGTTTGATACAGATATTTTACGCTTAAGCGAAAAGTTGCTCAACGTACAAGGCAAAATGGCAGCAATAGAAAAACAGGGCAAAAAACTGACTAAAACGCAAACCAATTTAATTACCAAAGCCAAAAAAGCGTTAACCGACTTAGAGAACCAAAAGCAAGAAGCCGAAGATATTGTATACGCAATGGCAGAAAAAGAACGCCAGGGTATTTTAGATGTAGAAGTAGAGTTGATAACAATGCTAAAAGACTCAGAATTACGCAAGCGCTACTTTGCTATTGTAGATCAAGAAGAATTAGAAGATAACGAGTATAACCTAAATATCCCAAGATATGTAGATACGTTTGAACCTGAAGAAGAAATTGATTTAGAGGAGGCTATTGAAGAGTTTAAGCTAAAAACAGAAAATGAAGATAATTTAGAAAATAGCTTAAAGATTTTGCTTAATAATATTTCTAACTAATGAAGCATATTGAGAAGATAGGTGAAATACCAGAGAGTTGGAAGGTTCTAAAAGCTTATAGGTACATATATCTGGAAAGTGGTCAAAGACCTAAAAAGTTTGTAACTGATAATCCAAATGATATTCCAAGTTTAGGAGGCGAAAATATTGGGGGAGATGGATTTTTGAAGTTTGAAAACATCAGATTTGTTGACAAATCGTACTACGACAAAACCAATAAAGGGCACTTAAAACATTATGACGTTTTAATAAATAAGGACGGAGCAAATACTGGTAAAATTGCTATTTATGATGAACAAAAATTTGAAAAAGCACTTATCAATGAACACGTATTTATAATGCGTAGTAAAGATATTGACCAAAGATTCTTGTTCTATTTTTATTATTCAAAAATTGGTCAAAATCAAATTCAAGCTAAAGTAGTTGGTTCAGCACAAGGTGGTATAAATAACGGCTTTCTTAAAGGCACTTATATTCCCAAACCCCCCAAACCAGAACAAAAGGCCATAGCTGGTATCCTTACCAAAGTAGATGAAGCTATAAAAGCCACTCAAGAAAGCATTAAAGCCACCCAAAAACTTAAAAAAGCATTAATGCAAAACCTACTTACTGGTAAAATGAAACCAGATGGTTCTATAAGTGAGGACAGTAATTTAAGGAACACTAAATATGGCAAAGCGGCGAGTTCTTGGCGTTATTGTCAAATAAGAGAATTGGTAAAAGAAAATGTGATTTTAAAAATTCAAGACGGAAATCACGGTGAAATTCATCCTACGTCAAAAGATTTTACAGAAAGTGGTATTCCTTTTATAATGGCTAGTGATATATCTAAAGGCTTTATTGATTACACTAATTGCAAATTCATAACAAAACAAAGAGCTGAAAAACTTAGAATTGGATTTGCAAGAGAAGGAGATGTTCTTTTATCTCATAAAGCATCTCTTGGTTACACCGCAATAGTAGGAGAGCTTACGGAAGATTATATTATGCTAACACCACAGGTAACGTATTATCGAACGAATAAAAATAAACTCAAACCAGAATATCTAAAATATTTTTTCGAAATGTATACGTATCAAATTCTTTTTGAGAGCTACGCTAAACAGTCAACGAGAAATTATATTGGAATCACAAATCAGAAAAAAATGTGGTTCTATTATCCTGAAGAAATTGAAGAGCAGGAAAAATTGATTAAACCATTGGTTGATGTAGATGATGTTTTAAGAAATAAGCAGATAAAAACTGAGATTTTAAAAAAACTAAAAAAATCATTGATGCAACAGCTATTAACTGGTAAAAAACGAGTAGATGTAGTAAAAGTCAATCATTTATTAAAAGCATAATAACATAGGATATGGGCAATTTTTCAGAATTAAAAGGCACAGAAATTCCAGTAACTGAGTGGTTATCAAAAATGGGATGGGATTTTAGACTTAATAGTGAACTTAAAAAATACAACCGCCCATTTTCTAATCCTATTATTGAAGATATTTTACTAGAGCGTATTCAGCACATCAATAATATTCCAGAAGCTGCTGCACAAATAGCCTTAGAGCACTTAACGCACACACTTAACAACCCAAGTGCCATTTTAGGAAACGAAAACTTTCTAAATCTACTTTCTAAACAAGCTACCATAAGCTTTGAAGGTAATGATATAGATGTATCGTTTATTGATTTTGATACCATCTGGGAGAATGATTTTATAGTGACCAATCAGTATTGGGTTCAAGGCTTTAAAATAGTAAAGACAGATATTGTACTCTTGGTAAATGGTATTCCGCTTATTCCAATTGAAGCAAAACAACGCGCACGTAAAGGCACTAATTGGCTAGAAGGTGTCAAGCAGTTTTCTACTTATGCGCAACGTGCGGATAAGTTGTTTATGTCGCATTGTTTTGGTGTGGCGTGTAATGGTCGTATTACCAAGTTTGGTATTCCGGGAGCGTCTTCTTCTTATTTTGGAGAGTGGAAAAATACAATCATAGATACCTCGTCACCCAATCCTATAATGGATCCTAAGAATGATTTATGCAATTTCACGAAAGCAGAGGACGGCAATTATCATTTTAAAGTAAAAACCTTACCCAATGGCGAGGTGCTTGAAAAAATGAAATTGGGTATCATAGGTCTGTTGCAACCAGCAAGAGTTTTAGATATCTTAAAAAGTTTTATCGTTTTTGAACGAACAGAAACAAAAATTATAAAAAAAGTAGCCCGTTATCAGCAGTTACGTGCAGCAAATAAAATCGTAGAACGTGTAAGAGATACAGATTTAAAACAAGGTGTCATTTGGCATACACAAGGTTCTGGTAAGAGTTTAACAATGCTTTACACGGCTCAAAAGTTGACCCAAGAAGAAAAACTAAATGACCCTACCGTTTACATAGTCGTAGATAGGAAAGATTTGCGAGAACAAATAGGTGGTACGTTTGACGATTGTGAGTTTCCTAATGCGCGTTCCATTAATAATATAGGTGATTTAAAATACGTAATTGAAAAAGCATCATCGGGTGTATTTATTACCACAATTCAGAAGTTTAGAGAATTAGGGGATACACAAGACCTACGTGATAATGTAATTATTCTTATTGATGAAGCGCACAGAACACAGTATGGTGATTTTCAAATAGAATTACAGAATGTACTGCCCAATGCAAAACGTTTTGCGTTCACAGGCACACCTATTCCCAAAACCCATAAAGAATTTGGTATTAAAAAAGATGAAGGGCATGAGTACTATTTAGATAAATACAGTATAAAAGATGCAATTGATGATGGCGCTACTGTACCTATTCGCTACACTTTTGGGCCACAAGAATGGTTTCTGGACAAAGAAAAACTAAAACACGGTTATGATGAAATTACAGATGATCTTACTGAAGATGAGAAAAGGCAAGTAGAGCGTCGAGTACAACCGTGGAAGGTATTCTTAAAACATCCAGAGCGTGTACAAACTCTTGCTGAAGATATTACAAGAGATTTTAGAGAAATTGTAGAGCCACAAGGATTTAAAGCGCAAATCGTAGCTTGTGATAAAGAAGCTTGTGTAAAGTATTATAATGAGTTAGTAAAATACTTTGACCCCTCAGAAATTGCGGTCATATTTTCTACAGGTAGTTATGAAGATGAAGAACGTTATGCCTTATTTGAACCACATTACAAAGAAGATAGAGAACGCAAGCGACTCATAGCCAACTTTAAAAAACGCATCACTCAAGAAGAGTTAGAGAAAGGAAATAACCTTAAAATTTTGATTGTTTGTAATATGCTATTGACAGGTTTTGATGCGCCTATTGAGGAGACAATGTATTTAGACAGTCCTATAAGAGACCACAATTTATTGCAAGCAGTAGCAAGAACCAATAGACCATACGATAATGCAGGTTCAGGTTTATCGAAAGAATTTGGTCGTATTGTAGATTACGTAGGAATATTTACAAATTATACTGAAGCCTTAAACTATGACCCAGAAGATATAGGCGAGTTTGAAGATGTAGAGAGCTTAGTAGAAGAGTTTCCTAAAGTGATCGCTGAAGCGATGAAACCTTTTAATCAAATTACTTTAGAAGACACTTATGAATGTACGATTGAAATCACAAGAATACTCAGCTCGCTTGACCAGGGTAAATTTGAGCAGGAATATAAAGAGGTAGTTCAGCTATGGGAAGCCATTTCGCCGCATCCCAAATTAAAAGCATCAAGAGACACCTATTTGTGGTTGAATGCGATTTATGAAATCTATTTAGAAGAGTTTAGACGTACTGATTTTGATTCAGAAATCTATGCCCAGAAAACAAGAATACTTATAGAGGAAAGTGCCAGACTAATTGACTTTAAAGGCCACCTTCCAGAAATTAAAATAGATTCTGATTACTTATCAAAATTAAAAGAAAGTAAGCTACACCCAAATGACAAAGCTGAAAAAATAATTCGTGATATAGAAACCGTTATCCGTGTCAATGAAACAGGAAGCCCAATTTATGTAGCTTTTCAGGAACGATTAGACATCTTAATAGAAGCTAAAAAAACTGAAGCCGAAGCAATTGAAGAATTGATAGAAAAGCTAACAAGTTTGTATGACGAGCTCGATGATATAGCGACACTACCACGACGAATGGGCTTTGAAGATAAAGGACGTTTTGATGTATTTGCACTATTGCAAAACTACTTCAAAGCAGATTTTGATAAGGATCTATGCAAAGAGTTTGCGATTGAACTATACAATCTTGAAGTTAGACCAAAACTCTATGTTGGCTGGCAAGATGTGCCGAGTGAAATAAAACGCATCAAAGTAGGTGTTGAAATATTTGCTTCGCAAGACAAGTATATGCATCTTAAAATAGATGAAGATGATGAGTTGTTAGACCAAATTATGACAATATTAATTAAAAACTATGGTATTGATTAATGAGCACATCACAGGTTGAAATTATACGTAAGGATGTTAAACACGCTAGACTTCGTGTAAGCGAAGACGAAAGCGTGCGCTTAATTGTACCTTTAAAATTTTCAAAAGAGGCTATAGATGAAGTGCTGAACAAACGCAAACACTGGATAACAAAAAAGCAACAGTTTTTTGCTAAGAAATCTCAAATTACTTTAAATCGAAATCAACTATTACTTTTTGGGCAGCGTTACAACTATTTCTACGACAGCAACTATAAATACAAGGTGACCGTGAACCACGATCACTTCACAATATCTAGCCAGCAAGACCTTTTAGACAGTAAAGTTCAGGAACGTTGGTATAAAAAAATAGCAAAAGATTATTTAGTAAAACGTACAGAAGAACTAGCATCAAAATTAGACTTTAAGTATAATAATATTTATATACGAAGTCCTAAGAATAAATGGGGCAACTGTTCTACAGATAAAAATATATCGTACAACTGGCGTTTAATAAAAGCACCAAAATTTGTCATAGACTATTTAATTGTACATGAACTATTACACACAATTGTAATGCATCATCGTATTAAATTTTGGGTATTACTAAGGTCGTTCTATCCAGATTATAAAGCGGCTATAAAATGGTTAAATACTTACGGGAATAGTTTGTAAAAAATTTATAGAATGATTGAAAATAAAAAAGAGGAAAAATTAACAGTATTATTAGGAGCAGGCTTTTCATATCTAGCAGGGCTGCCGTTAGCAAATGATATAAGAGTACGATTCGACAGAATTCAAAAAGGTAAATTGCTAAGAATGTCTTCTGGAGAATGGATGTGGGAAGATGATAAGGATGACATTACAATTCATAATGGTCGTATAGATTTTGATTACCTAGCTTACTCCTATATACTTGATGAGATTGTAAAAAGCTACAATAGAGAAGTTGAAGATTTTGACAATTATGAAGTTTTTTTCGCTTTTATAATGAACAAATTCAATGATATGGATTGGTTCAAGGGAGTTTATAAAAGGGCTAAAGCAACTCTAATGGCTGATAAGTCATATCTGAATGAGAATTCTACAGCTCATAAGCCATACCTAGATATATTTGATAGAGACCCTTATTTAGAGCAACTGACGCAAATTATAAACTACCTAATTAGTGATTTGCTTTTTATTAGTGATACTAAAATAGAAGAAGCTTTTTCAAGGTATCAAACATTTTTAGATTTTATCGTACAATTTGATCAAGTTGATATCTACACCTTAAATCACGATGTTCTCTTAGAAGGATTATTGCAAAGAGCTGGATTGAGCTATTCTAGAGGCTTCACGACAACAGATTCAGAAATACTATATGAAAACCAACCGCTAGAAGTATTTCAAAATGTGTTTAAAGAAAAAATAAGAATTCATAAGTTACACGGTAGTGTTGATTATTTCAGATTTCAGCATTATGAAGATAGAGGCAAAATGTATTTACAGTCCACAGGTAAATACAATTACTTTACAACAAGCAAGTATAGAGCAAAACATTATGCAACTAGAATTGATCCTAAAACTAAAAAAGTAATTCAAAATATGAATTTTGATATCACACCAAAATTTATAACTGGCACAAATAAGACAGATGTCATTGAAAATGACATAATGTACTCACAGCTACTTAAGAATTTTATAAAATCTATTAAAGATGCTCAAACAGTTTTTATATCGGGCTACTCTTTTGGTGATGAGCACGTAAATAAAGAATTAGAAAAGCGTAGTGATTTAACTATTCTAAATCAAAATCCATTTGTAATTTATCCTTTTAATACTAAAACTTCCTATAATTTAAAAAGTTTGGACGAGCTGGAAAAGTGGTTGTGAATTAAATTAAACGTTACATATGATAGTTATAATTAAAAAGAGTCTAAAAGCTTAAAACTTATTTATTAAAATCTACCTAAACAACACCTAATTCGACACCCATAAAAACAAAGCCCCGTAAACATTGCGTTTACGGGGCTTTTAGCGGAGAAAGTGGGATTTTGTTCCAATATCCCACTTTGAGCATTTTGCAAATGCCTAAGTCTCAAAACAAAAAAACCGCTAGCATAACTGCTGCGGTTTTTGTTATTTCAAGCCTTGCGCTTGATTGCGGAGAAAGAGGCTCTAACACCTATATGTTTATGAAATTTGATTAACTCTCAAATCCCCTTTAAATAAGGGGGTTTTCAGTTTGTAGTTTTTTAAAATATCATAAAATATCACCTGATGTTATAAAAATTGGGTGTAATTTTGGGTGTAAATATGTGCAGATGATTCAAATAAAAAGAAACTTAATTTTTTCACTAGAAAAGAGAAAGAAGGAGGGAAAGTTAATTACCGATAATGTGCCTATTCGTTTAAGAGTAAACTTCGAGGGTTCGAGAGTCGACATTCAAACCGGTTTTCGAATTGATATATCCAAATGGAATGAGGATAAAGAAGAAGTGAAAAATGGTTCGTTTAATAAATTAGGACAAAGTTCTTCCTCAATAAATTCTCGTTTACTGGAGTTGAAGGTAGCTATTCAAGATTTGTTTGGAGATTTTGAGCGATTAGATCAGATACCTACAAAGGAAGAAGTAAAACAGGTCGCTAAAAGTTTAAAGACTAAGGGGAAAGTTGAGATAAAGGTTCAAATAACGAATTCATTGATGTATGTATTTGATGAGTTTGTTAAAGAGAACGGTCGTTTAAATAATTGGAGTACAGCTACATTTACTAAGTTTTCTGCAGTAAAAAAGCATCTCAATAACTTCAATCCAGAATTAACCTTTGATGATTTAGATGAAAGCGGTCTTACCGATTATCTAATCCATTTGCGGAAAGTAGGGAAGATGAAAAATAGTACAATTAAAAAACAATTAGGATTTTTAAAATGGTTTCTCAGATGGAGCTTTGAAAAGCATTATCATTCAAATGATGCCTATCAAGCATTTAGACCAAAAATTAAAGATTCTAACAAAACAGTTATTTTTCTTACTGAAGAAGAAAAAGCAAAAATCATAAATTATGAAATTCCAACTACCAAAAAATACTTGGAAAAAATTCGTGATGTTCTACTGTTTACTTGTTATACAGGTCTCAGGTATTCAGATGTTTACAATTTAAAAAGAAGTGATGTGAAGCCTGGTCATATTGAAGTTACTACAGTTAAAACATCAGATAACTTAATTATTGAGTTTAATAAATATAGCAAGGCTATAATAGAGAAGTATTCACATATTCCCTATGAAAATAATAAAGCCCTTCCGGTTATATCTAACCAGAAAATGAATGATTACATCAAAGAATTAGCTGAATTGGCTGAGATTAACTCTCCAGTCCGATTGACACATTATACAGGAAATAAACGAACAGACGAAGTGCATCCTAAATATGAATTATTAGGAACTCATGTAGGAAGAAGAACATTCATTTGCTCTGCCTTATCAATAGGTATTCCCGTTCAAGTTGTAATGAAATGGACTGGCCATTCGGACTATAAAGCGATGAAACCTTACATAGATGTTGCTGATAAAACAAAGAAAAGCGCAATGGAAAAATTTGATTTATTATGAGTGATTTAATTAGTCTATCAAATTCGATTCAAAATCTAAAGAGTTTAATTTGTGATCTTAATAGAACAGATAAAGTTGATAATTTAAGTTTATTAACTTTCGAGTACTGTTTTGATATTGTAGATGGTTTCAATGATAATTATTTTAGAAATAGTATTAGAAATTATCGAAATAATCACGGCATTGAAAATTTAGATGAGGAATTAAGATTGATTTTAACAGGAGCCTATTATTTAAATAGTTTCTATGTAAACAATAAAAAGAAAATAGATGAAATTAATATTTTCTCCTTAGAATATAATAGTCTCAATTTTTATAGGAAAATGTATCATGAATCACAGCTTGAATTATTACCGTTAAAGAAAGAGATAAGGGAGGTTAGTCATGAAATAGGCTGTTTAAATTATGGCCCTTCTTCAGAGAAATTTAAAATTAAGGGTCTTGAAAATCACAAGGATGTATTAATTTATGAGCAATCTTTTAAAATTAAGGCTTATGAAGAAGCTAAACTACTCTATGAGCAAAAAAGTAAAGATATAAGATGTTCAAGATTTTTGGAAGTTAATGATATATGTACATCTATTATAAATATTGTTGAAAATTACTATTTAAATAAAGTAGTCCTCTTTAAAACATTACTAAGTAGTGCTTTCGTAGATTTATTTAATGAAATTTTTAGATCATCCTTAGATGAAAGCCAGATAAGAAACTTTTTAAATAATACCGGATATTCTGAAGTTAATCCAACAAAAATTAAGATTACGTATTGTCTGCCATTCTTTTATAAAGTATCCAATACTATTTTAGATGAAAAAATCAGAAACAGGTGGCTCAATAGTATGTTTAAATATTTTTCTATTGAATGGTCATATTATGAAAAGAAAAAAAAATATCAAGGTGCTTCTAATTTAGATGAAAGATTAGAGAATGTTATAAATGAAAGTTTATGATATTATATTTCACAAATTAATCTATATGGGCGTTAATGGTATTAATTATTTTAAAAAAAGTCAAATCTCCACTAAATTAAATTCTTTTTTATTTGTTAATTAACTATAAATAAGGGATTTACATTATTTAAAATTAAACTCATCCACTTTTTTCCCACCAAATTCACTTACTAAGTTTGTCTTGTTCGAACATATAAAACCGATTTACACGGTTCAATTTTAAACAAGAAATTTAGAAATTATGAATTTAGAATTATTAAAAGAAAAGCCCATTTTTCAAATGACAGGAGAGGAATTTTTATTTCTCCAAAGAAGTATTGATAAAGTTTCTTATGAGGCTAAAAAGGATCCTGCTGATAACATATCAAAGAAATACGTATACGGTATACGAGGAATAGCTAGGCTAATAGGATGTAGTATATCGTCAGCAAATAGACTCAAGAAATCTGGAGTTATTGACGAAGCTATTATTCAAAATGGGCGTAAAATCATAGTTGACTCAGAACTCGCACTAGAACTTATTAAAAATTCAAAATAGAAAAGCATCGTGTTGTCGCACGATGCTTTTTGAATTTTTAAAGTTAAATCTTCTAACCTAACCGTATTGAACAAATATACGGTTATTAATCAATTCAATAAAATGGAAATTATACCGTATATACGGGTAGGAACTGCCTATTTCAAACTTGTCAAAGCACCTACAATTTCAGGACATACTAACGAATTTCTAGTTTCTTGGAATATTCATACTATACGTGATGATCACGGAAAAGATTATTTAAGCGAAATCCCTAAGTATGATGGCTTTACCTGTATTCCAAATCATTTCAATTTTAGAAAAGAATATCTAAAATTTTATAACACCTATCACGAACTAAGCAATTCCCCTAAAGAAGGAAGCGTCGAAAACTCATTGAAATTTTTACAACATATTTTCAGAGAGCATTATGAATTAGGCTTGGACTACTTACAACTACTTTACACCAAGCCAATTCAAACCCTACCGATTCTTTGCTTGGTCTCCAGAAAGAGATCAACCGGAAAAAGTACTTTTTTGAAATGGATAAAGGAGATCTTCGAGAACAACGCTACATTTCTAACCAATGATAGCTTTGGAAGCCAATTCAATGCCGACTGGGCAAATAAACTTTTGATAGCTGTTGACGAAGTTCTTTTTAATAAGGAGGAGCTCACCGAAAGAATAAAATATTTGAGTACCGCGAATGTGAACAAATTAGAAGCCAAGGGTAAAGATAAACGAGAGGTCGAGTTCTTTGGCAAATTCATTTTATGCAGTAATAATGAAGATAGTTTTATAAAGATTGATGCCAGGGAAACAAGGTTTTGGGTGCGAAAAATACCTGAAATCCAAGAAGAGAACACCTCCTTCCTGCTCGACCTTATTTCTGAGATACCGGCTTTTATGCACTTTTTAAAAACCCGGAAGCTTTCCTCTAAAAATAAGACTAGAATGTGGTTTACTGCTGAGCAAATAAAGACCAAAGCTTTAATAAGACTTGTACAGAATAATAAAAATAGAGTGGAGAAAGAAATTGCTAGCATTTTCTTAAGTACGATGGAAAAATTTGAATTGGATCAATTGGATTTCTGCCCGGTTGATGTATTAGCTGCATTGAATCGAACCCGGGTTAAAACAGATCTAACGCACATTCGCAGAATACTAAAAACCGAATGGAAGTTAAAAAGTCAATCCAACTCATTAAAATATCAAAAATTAGTGCTTTTAACTGATGGGGACATCGTTCAAACGGATGCTATAGGAAGGTATTTCACAATTTCGAAAGACTTTATAGCCTCAAATTTT
>TARA_R110002012_G_scaffold280_2_pt1 | contig 15855 bp, 18 predicted proteins | sample TARA_R110002012 | Tara Oceans TARA_R110002012 (sample SAMEA4396515) | marine metagenome | biome: Westerlies Biome; feature: [DCM] deep chlorophyll maximum layer (ENVO:01000326); material: water (ENVO:00002006), including particulate matter (ENVO:01000060) such as... | depth 40 m
AAAAGTTACAAAAGAAGAATTAAAATTTATTAATACTATTATTAATAATAATTATGATGATTTAATTAGAGGACATAGACGATATTATAATCTTCATCAGTACACTAGCACCAGCAAACACTTCAAAGATTTAACGACCAACGAAAATATAATGAAAAAAATTAAAAAATTACAAACAGGAATAGTATTAAACCGCGTTAATAAAAATGGGGTTACAAAAATTAGTATTAACGAAAACAAAAAATATGAAAATTAAATTAAGAGAATTATCAGAAAAAGAAAACAGAGAAAACCTAGTTATTTTAGGTGCAGAATTTTTAAAAGTAATAGGATATACTATTGGATTTTTTATATCTTTAAGATTAATCTATAAATTTTTTATATGGCTTTAACATACAACGGATACAAAAATTACGAAACTTGGTTTATCAAATTTCATTATTTTAACGAAGAAGAACTTTGGTATGATTATGATGTTGTAAATTTATATCAACACGTACAAGATGGATTAATGACTGATAGTAATATTACAAACTCAATTATTAATCATTTTTTAACTTATGTTCATTTTGAAGAAATTTACGAAACAATACAAAATCATAAAGAAGAATATTCTTGTAAAAATTGTGGAGAGTATTCAGAAGACAAATATTGTTGTAAGGAATGTGAACAAGAAAATTACGTTACTATGACACACGAAAAAGGATAACTTTTTTATTTGGTTTATTTTAGTTAGATTTGAAGGGTGGCTTTATTGCTACCCTTTTTTTATAAACTTCTTTTTAAAATCGTTATATATATATGAAATTAACATTATTAGTTCCTGACACTTTAAAAGATATTACATTAGAACAATATCAAAAATTTGAAAAAATAAACACTAAAGAAAATCAAAATAGTGTTTTTTTAATGCAAAAAATGATAGAGATATTTTGTAGTGTAGAATTTGATTTAATTCTTGGTATGAAATATAAAGATTTAACTGAAACAGTAAATCATATAAACAATATATTAAATACAGAATCAGAATTGGAAACCACTTTTAAATTAAACAAAAAAGAATATGGATTTATACCAAATTTAGATGATATTACATTAGGAGAATATATTGATTTAGATAATTATTTAGGAAAATGGCAAACAATGAATAAAGCAATGTCAGTTTTATATAGACCTGTTACTATAAAAAAAGGAGACAGATATTTAATAGAAAATTATAAAGGTTCTAAATATAGTGAACAAATGAAGCAAAGTCCTTTGTCAGTTTGTATAGGCGCGATGGTTTTTTTTTACAATTTAAACAACGAGTTGTTAAGTCATACCCTGAATTATTTGAGGACGGAGTTAGGGAACAATCTAACCTCGGAACAATTAGCAACTTTGGAAAAAAATGGGGATGGTATCAGTCAATCTTTGCACTCTCTCGAGGAGATATTGAAAGATTTGAGAATATCACCAAACTCAAAGCGTTTGAATGTTTAACAATGTTGGCATTTATGAAAGAAAAAAGTGACATAGAAATTAGTCAAATTAAAAAAAATAAAATATGAAAAAGTCAAAAAAGAAAAAAATAGTAGATAATAAATTTTGTATAACTGGAGATTGTAAGTGCGATTTGCAACCAGTACTAAATGATTTGTTTCCTTATTATAGTCCAAAATGTTTAATGGAAAGTGAGTTTGATTTATTAAAAAACAACCTAATTGATAAAAACGATTTAAATAGCGATAATAAAGAGATAATTACAGAAATATATAATAGGGTATTTAAACAAAATAAAGACTATACGGACAAAGTATATAACCAAATTGAAAGGATTTATAAAGAATATTTATGAGCCAACAAGGAACTAGAGCATTTTATCAGATAACGGATCAAATAAAAACACAATTACTAGCTGATGTAAATTGTAATACAGTTACGTTTGGAAATATTACAGATATTGATTTATCTAAACAAACAATATTTCCTTTAAGTCATATAATGGTAAACAATGTTAGCTTTCCAAATAATACAATAAATTTTAATATTACAATTTTATCAATGGATATTGTTGACATATCTAAAGATGAAACAACAGATATATTTAGAGGTAATAATAATGAACACGATGTTTTAAATACTCAATTAGAAGTGCAGAATAGATTAATACACGAATTAAAAAGAGGAGATTTATTTACAAGTATGTATCAATTATTAGGAGAACCAAATACAGAACCTTTTACAGATAGATTTGAAAATGATATAGCAGGATGGGCAGTTACTTTTGATATAATTACAAACAATGATATTTCAATTTGCGACTAATGAAATTAAACCAAGTAATAAATACAATAAATAAATTTGCTGAAAATGTAAAAGCAGAAGCAAAAAAGAATTTGCAAAAAAAATCAAGCACAGGCAGTTTAAAAGAATCAATTAATTATAAATTAACAGACACAGAAAAAGGATTTATATTGTCTTTTTTTGGAACAGAATATGCAGATTTTATTGACAAAGGAGTAAAAGGGGCAATAAATGATAAATCAGGTGCAATTAAAAATCAACAAGGAAAATTCTACGCCTATACAAACAAAATGCCACCACCTAATAAATTAGACAAATGGATAGTAAGAAAAGGAATAGCACCAAGAAATAGAGGAAAATTTACAGGCAGAAAAATAGATACGGTAGGATTTAGAAAATCAATACAGTTTTTAATAGCAAGAAGTATTTATAGCAAAGGAATAAAAGCAAGTTTATTTTTTACAAAACCTTTTGAAAAATATTATAAATCATTAGCAGGAGACATTGTAAATAAATTTTTAATTGATATAGAAAATAAAATAGATAAAAAATGAGTACAAAACTAAATGCAAGAAGTCCGTTTTATTTAAACTTAACTGAACCCACTCAATCAGTACCAACTTTTGATTGTACTACTGCTAAAGGAGGTGCAACAGCTAGAAATTTTGCAATTAATGACCAAGGAGTTATAACGCTACCTGATTTAGATTATGGAACAATTTTAAGTTATACATCTTCTGCAGGAGATTTTGCAAATAATAAATTCGCAACAGTAGCGACAGGGACAGCTAGAACAGTCACCTTAACAATAGAAATACCAACAACAGGATATACAAATAGTGCAACAGGAAACATTACTTGTGATGTTACTTTTACTCAACCTGCTTATGTTACTAGTGGAGGGTCAGCAACTTGTTCAGGTGGTCCAACTTTAAATGGAACTATTTCAACACAAGCATTAAATTCAGGAGGAGCAGGAACTTCAATTAATTTAGCTAGTTTTTTTAATAGCGCAACCGAGTATATAGTAACAAATAATTATCCAACTTTTGTACAAACAACTTTAAGTTCTTCAACACTAGGGTTAACTAGTCAAAATATTGGAGGTAGTTTTAATATAAGCGTAGAGGGTAGAGACGCATCATATCCAACAACTTGTAGCGTTACACAAAATTTTGCAGTTTCAATAACAGTTGTAGGTGCTGCTTTTACTTGTACAGGAGCGAATGGTGCTAATTTAACTGGTGGAGCAATAGCACAAGGAGGAGCAATAACAAATCCAACTGGAGCATCAGGTTTATTTAGTTCAAATTATATAAGTACAGCATCAGACGGAAGTGCATTAATTACAAGTTATTTAGCAAATGATACTGGAAGTAATAGACCAGTTACTTTATATTTTAAAACTAAAATACCTATTAACTATACAAATTATGCAACAGGACATTTATGGTGTGGCGTAGCTTTTACTCAACCTGCTGCTTTACCTGAATTTACTTGTGATATTGCTAATTTAACAGGAGGAGCAGTTTCAGCTTTAGGTTCTATTTTAAAACCAACGCCACAATTAGGAACAGTAACTGCTACTTGGTCACCTACAAGTTTTGCAGAAGTAGGAACAATAACAGCAAGAACAGTTACTTTTAATGTTCTTATTCCTAGTGGTTATTCTAATACAGGAGATGGAAGTCAAACAATAGCTTGTCCAGTAGATTATTTTAGGCAACCTGCTAATTTACCAACTTGTCCTGCTTCAGCTACAAATATTTTTTATATATCAAGCGGAAGATTAAGAGAAGGAGATTTTTATTGTGATGGTTCTTATGCAACAACAACTGAAATTAAATCTGCAGCGACAACAATTTCTCAATTAGAACCAACAGGAACGGTATGTAAAGATGGGTCTCCTTTTGATGGTGGAAATTTATTTTACGCAGTACAAACTACAAACAATACAGATGTAGGAACAAATTCAGGGTCGTTTGAAATAATACAAATAAATTCAGAGGGAACAGTTATAGATCAAATACCAAGAAATTGTGATGATAACATTGGTGCTGCACCAGTTTAAAATTATATTATGGCATTAGGAAAAGTAGAAGTAAAATTATATGTATACGATGGAACGAGTGGTGGTTTTACCGACACAGATTTAAAGTATACAATATCAAAAGAACGAATAACATCTCACACAGGTATTACAATAGAAATAGCTGAATTAGTTAGAGATTATTTAACTATTAGTTTTAATGATGATTATGCTGTTAACACAAGATGGGCTAGTGCAGTTGTTACTTATTTTAATCCTGCAGGAGTAGAATTTCCTTATAATAGTCCACAAACATTTAATTATATTGCTTTAGATGGTTATGGTATTTTTGAAGATGCAGTAAATCCACAGCTATCGACAAACGCTTTAATAAGTACTAATAATATTTATTTACCTGAAAACACAGCAGGGAAGTTTCCTATTTTTAAAGAGGGTGTTGGAAAAGTTATAATAGATTCAACAACCACAGAAATTACAGATAACGGTAATTCAAATCAAAAAATTCAATATGTAACTATACCTGTTAACAGTAGCACTTTTAAAGTTTATGCAACGGATGACCATACTTTATTAAAAACAGTTACTATTCATAATATTTGTGAACCAAAATACACACCTTATAAAGTTACATTTGTAAACAAATTTGGTGCGTTTCAAGATGTTTATTTTTTTAAGAAAACAACAGAAAAGTTTGATGTAACAGATGAAAATTATAATAGAAATATAATATCAACAAGCGCAAGTTATAATACCTATGATAATGAAAGACAAAGATATAATCTAAAAAGCAAAACTTCATTAACATTAAATACAGGATTTATTTTAGAGGATGCAAACTCAACAATAGAAGAATTGTTTTTAAGTGAAAACGCTTGGATTAGATACAACAGTAAAACATTAGCTATAATACCAAAAACTAAAAATTTTGAATACAAAACATCATTAAACGATAAACTAATTAATTATACAGTAGATTTTGAATTTGCTTTCGACAAGATTAACAATGTTAGATAATGTTAAGATTACAACTTTATATAGAAGAACAAGAAATAGAATTGTTTAAAGATGAAAGTATTTCATTAACACAATCTATACAAGACGTTAGAGATATATCAAAAGTATTTACAGATTACACAAAAACATTTAGCGTACCTGCATCAAGAGTTAACAACAAAGTTTTTAAGCATTTTTATAATTTTAATATAGACGGTTACGACCCTAGATATAAAAAGTCTGCACAATTACATTTAAATTATAAGCTATTTAAAAAGGGAAAAATAAAACTAGAAACAGCAGAATTAAGAAACAATAAACCTCATACATATAAAGTTACTTTTTTTGGTGATACAATTAATTTAAAAGATAGTTTAGACGAAGACCAATTAAGTGTATTAACAGAATTAAACGTAGGTAATTTTGATTATTCAGATGCTAATATTAAAACATATATGGCAAACGGATTAGATGTAACCATAGGAGATGAAATAATTACAGATGCTATTGTTTTCCCTTTAATAACTCATACTGCTAATTTAGGGTGGAAAGATAATACTACAAATTTTGCTGATGGCAGTTATAATTTAAGTTCTAGCGTAGGAGGTTCTAATGGTGTCCCTTTAACAGAATTAAAACCTGCTATAAAAATACACGCTTTAATAAAAGCTATTCAACTACATTATCCATTATTAACGTTTAGTACAGATTTTTTTACAGCATCTAATACAGCATATAGTAGTGTTTATATGTGGTTACATTCAAGGGAGGGAACTATGTTTGGAGACTTTACTAGTTATCCAGTTTTATTTGACACAGGAACAGTTAGCGGAGACATTGCTGCAATGGGAGCACCTAGAACAAATTTATATCCAAATAAAGCTAGCACTATATTTCCTAGAGAAATGAAAATTATAGTTACTCCTAGTGATATTGATGACGAATATAATTTAATAGTTAAAAAAAATGGAATAGAATTTAAAAGGTATGACGGATTAACTAATGTAACAACAAATGGAGCAGCAGCAAATGTTAATCCTCAAGTATTTGGAATTGAAACTGGAGACTATACTTTTTTTATAGAAAGTAAAACTGCTAATACTTTTGTTTTAACTGTAACTGTAAGACAAGGAAGTTTAATAGCATACACAAAACCTCCTAAAATTGTTTTTACAGGACAAACAAGTGCAGGAGCTGTTAAAAAAGTTGATTTAGTTTCTCATTTACCTAAAATAAAAATATTAGAATTTTTAACAGGATTATTTAAAACGTTTAATTTAACCGCATTTCAAGATGTAGATGGAGTTATTAATATAAAAACATTAGATAGTTATTATAGTAGTTCAACAACTTTTTGGGACATTACCGAAAACGTTGATAAAAAAACAAATAAAGTAGATACTATTATTCCGTATAAAAGAGTAAAATTTTATTATGAAGGAACAGGAACTTTTTTAGCAAACCAACATAAAGAACTAGCAAAACAAAGTTGGGGAGAATTAGATTATGTAGCAAGTTCAGATAAAAGAACAGAGGGGCAAACTTATGAAATTAAACTTCCTTTTGAGCATATGAAGTTTCAAAGAATAAGAAACGAAACAACTGGTGCTTTTACAGAAATTGTTTTTGGAAGAAGTGTTAATGAAAGCCAAAGTCCTTATTTAGGTAAACCAGTTTTGTTTTATGTTAATACTAGTATATTAAGTTTAGGTGCTTTGTCTTCTATTGCTGTTTATACACAAGCAGGAGCAAAAGAAACTGTTAATCAACCTTATTTTCCGTCTAATCATTTAAATTCTATGTGTACAAAAGGGTCAACAACTACAGCGACAAGTCCTTTTGGAGGAATTACTTTTGACCAACAAAATTTACATTTTAATGCTGAAATGAGTGAAAGGTGTTTTCTGCCTAATGAAAAAACATTATTTAAAACATATTACGAAACTTATGTAAAAGATTTATTTGACGACAGAAAAAGGCTTACAACTTTAAAAGCATATTTACCTATTAAGATAACTGAAAAAATAACATTAGCAGACAAAATAATTGTTGCAGATAATGCTTATAAAATTAATAAATTAACAACAAACTTTGAAAACAATTTAAGTACATTAGAATTAACTAACACACTAGACACAAGAAGTTATCAAACAACAATGATAAATTTAGCGTGTGATTTAACTGCAGATAATGGCAAATCTTTAAACCATCAAGACTTTAAAAATGTAACAATAGACCAAACTTGTAAAGCAGGAGGATTTGATATTTTTCCTTTAAATACAGGACTAGTTAGTCCTCTACCTGCAAACCTACCTAAACAATTAACAAATAATCCTTTAACGGTAGCCGCACCACAATACAATGAATTAAATATTAATGCAGCGTCATCAGCAATTGTCTTTACTTGGAATGTAGAAAAAGCAGGATTAATTGATGATAACCAAGAAATGATACAGGAACACGGAGTTTTTATAACTACAACTGAAAGTAATTTTTATGACACTAGAGGTCAAGTATTTGATATTGATAGTTTAAAAACAACTGCAGGAATAAGTAATTATTATAGCACAAGAATAACGAAACCCTACACAGGAGGAACTAAAAGCACTCCAGTTGATAATAACAAAGCGTTATATGTAGGAAATTTAAGTTCCTCAACAAAATATTATTATAAATTTTATATAAGAACTATTAGTCCGACCCTTTCACCACAATATAACGTTGCAGATACACAATCAGGATTAGGAGATATAACTACATTATGATACAGACAATAACAAATCTTTTATCTATAATAAAAAAACACAAAGTAAGTGGTCGTTATATAGATATAGCATTAGGAAAAAATAAATTACCTGAAACAATTAAAGAGGGTTTTGAACTTCTTAAAAAAGAATTATGGCAGAAAAAATAATAGATATTAAAATAAACGCTAAAGAAGCACAAAAAGAATTAGATTCTTTAGATAAAGAAATTCAACAGTTAGAAGATAATGTTAGTGATTTTAATAGAGAATTAATAAAATTAGAAAAACAATTATTAGCAACAAGCAAAGGTTCTAAACAAAGAGAAGATTTAAATAAAAAAATTGCTAAAACAAGAAACTTAATTAAAAAAGAAACGCTTGCATTAAAAAACAACAACAAACAAAAAACAAGATTAAACAAAGGCACTCAACAACTTAATAAAAAATTAAAAGAACAAGCTAAAAACCATAATGAAGTTGCAAAAGGTTTAACAAAATCTATTGGAGGAACAAGCGCATTAGATAGAGCAACTGGTGGTTTATTTAGTTCATTTCAAGGTTTAACTAGTGGTTTAACAGCAGCAATAAGGTCATTAGGTGTTTTTAAAGTTGCATTATTAGCTACAGGAGTAGGTGCTTTGGTTGTGGCTATTGGGTCTCTTACTGCTGCTTTTACTAGTAGTGAGGAGGGACAAAACAGACTTACAAAAGCATTAAATAGAGCAAAAGCTGTAATGAGTAATGTTGTTTCGGTTGCTACAACTCTAGGAAATGGTTTGCTAAATATTGGCAAAAGTTTAATGAATGTTTTTGGAGAAGATGGATTAGAGGGTGTAGGAAAAGCAATAGGAAACACTTTTGATACAGTAAAAGAAAAAGTATCTACTTTAGGAGATGATATAAAAGAAGATATTAAGGCAGCAGATAAATTATCAGACGATATTGCTAAAGCTGACAAAATAGACAGAAAACTAAAAGTTGAAAGACAAAAAGCTAATGTTAGAATTAATGATTTAAGAACAAAAGCATATAATACAGAAAAATTTAACAACGAGGAAAGAATTAAGTTTTTAGAAGAAGCTATTAGAATAGAAGATGGAATTACAAATAAAGAAATAGAAGCTGCTAGATTAAGATTTGAAGCTAAAAAAGCAGAAAACGATATGGTTGCAGAAGTTCGTAAAGAGGATTTAGACGAACAAGCAGATTTAGAAGCAAAATTAGCAAATTTAGAAGCAAAAAAAATAAACAGACAAAGAGAAGTTGCTAATCAAAGGCAAATGATACTTCGCAAAGATAAAGCTGAACAAAAAAGAATTGAAAGGGAAGCTGCAAAAGATGAAGAAGATAGACTTAAATCTATTGCAGAGATACAAAAAGAAATAGCTGATGAAAGAAAAAACGAAGAAGCAGATACTGAATTAAAACAATTAAATTTAGAAGAAGAAAGAAAATTAGCAGAGTTAAATGCTTTAAACGCAACAGAAGAACAAAAAACGTCTATTGTTAAATTTTATGCTGATAAAAGATTACAAATTGAAAAAGAAAATAAAGAAACAGAAAAACAATTAGACAAAGATGTATTGAGTGCTAAAATGGGTGCTGCAAAAATGGCTTTAGATTTAGTTTCACAAGTTGCAGGAGAAGGAAGCGCAATAGGTAAAGCAGCAGCAGTAGCAAGTGCAACAATAAGTGGTATAGAGGGTGTGCAAAATGCATATACAACAGCACAAGCATCACCAATTACAGTTGGATTTCCTGCTTATCCTTTAGTTCAAGCAGGTTTAGCAGGTGCATTTTCAGCAGTTCAAATTGCTCAAATATTAAAAACAAAAACACCTGGCAATAAAGGTGGGTCGTTTGGTTCAAGAGCGTCAACATCTGTAAGTGGACAGGCAGGTCAATCACCTAGTATAAATGTAGTCGGTGCAGCACCTGAAAATCAATTAGCACAAGCATTAGGGGAACAAGAACAAAAACCAGTAAAAGCATTTGTAGTAAGTAGTGACGTTTCAACTGCACAATCATTAGATAGAAACATAATAGATAATGCATCTATTGGTTAAAGTCAATTATAAGAATTAAATACGTTATATAAAAAAATAAAAGAATGAAAATAGTAGAATTAATTTTAGACGAGGAAGACGAATTAAACGGAATTGAAGCTATTAGTATCGTAGAAAACCCTGCTATTGAAGAAGATTTTATTGCCTTAAAAGACCAACAAATAAAACTTGCAGAAGTAGATAAAGAAAAAAAGATATTAATGGGAGCGTTACTGATTCCTAATAAACCCATTTACAGACAAAGTGGAGATGAAGAATATTATATTTATTTCAGCAGAGATACTGTTTTAAAAGCATCACAAAAATATCTTAAATCAGGAAACCAAAAAAACAGCACTTTAGAACATCAAATGAATATACAAGGATTAACGCTTGTAGAAAGTTGGATAAAAGAAGATAAGGTACACGACAAGTCTGTTAAGTATGGTATGGACGTTCCTATTGGGACTTGGATGGGAAGTGTTAAAGTTGATAATGACGAAGTTTGGGAGAATTATGTAAAAACTGGTTTGGTAAAAGGATTTAGTATTGAGGGTTACTTTGCTGACAAAGCAGAATCTCCAAAAGACAAAGGAATTAAAGACGAATTAAATCAAGAAATTGAGGATGACTTTTTATTGCAAGAATTAAAAGAACTTTTAGAAGAAGAAAATTTAGAATCATATTCAGATTATCCAAGTGCAGTAAAAAACAATGCAAAAAAAGGTATTGAATATAATAAAAAAGTAAACAATAAATGTGCTACACAAGTAGGTAAAGTAAGAGCGCAACAATTAGCACAAGGTGAAGCAATTACTACATCAACAATAAAAAGGATGTTTAGTTATTTAAGTAGGGCGCAAGAATATTATAACGAAAGTGATACAAAAGCCTGTGGAACTATTTCTTATTTATTATGGGGTGGAAAAGCAGGATTAAGGTGGTCAGGAGCAAAATTAAAAGAATTAGATTTAATTGAAGAAGAATTAAAAGAACCTTGTTGGGACGGTTATGAAATGATAGGTTATAAAATTTTAGATGGTAAAAAAGTTCCTAATTGTGTAAAAATTAAATAATGAGCAAATATACAATTAAACCACAAAGACACAGAAGTAGTTCTCCTAGAAGTTCAAAAAGAGGATGCTTATGTAGAGACGGTTCTTATTCAAGAAAATGTTGTGATGGAGAATATTATTCACAAGGAATAGGAAAAGTTTAATGTATTAAGATACAAATAGTTACAATCTTAAATACAAAATAAATAACAATTAACGTAATATAAATATGAAAAATCCAGTACAAATGCTTAAAGATATAAAAAACCTATTGGGCGTAGAACTTTCTGAAACAAAAGAAAAGGAAGAAATAGTTTTAGCACAATTAAATTTAGATAATGGCACAAAATTAGAATCTGAAAATTTTGAGGTCGGAAACGAAGTGTTTATTCTTACAGAGGATGAGAAAGTAGCTCTACCTGTTGGGGAATATAAACTTGAAGACGGTAGAACTTTAGAAATAACAGAAGATGGAATTATTAATTCTATCGAAGTTAAAGCAGAAGAATCTCCTGAAGAAGAAAAAGAGGAGGAAGAAATGGAAGAAGACAAATATCCTACTCGTGAAGAATTTGATGCTCTTAAAGAAATGGTGCAATCAATGAAAGATATGATGGGTGAAAAAAAGGAAGAAGAAGAAGAAGAATTAAAAGCGGAACTTTCTAAACCTGCAACGCAACCTATTAAACATACGCCTGAACAAAAAGAGGTAAAAAAAGTATTACATTCACAAAGGAGAGGAAACAACACTTTAGATAGAGTAATGAATAAAATATTAAATAAATAAACATAAAAAATGGCAACAACAACAATAACTAGTAATGATGTATTAAGAGCAAGGTCAAAACAAGAAACTTTGACAACTACTCAAGATATTCCTGCAAATAAAGCAGGGTATGAATTTAATATAGCAACAGATGCAAAAGTAATGACGCTACCTTTAATTGATTCTAATAATATAGGAATGGAATTTACTTTTAGAAACACAGGTGCAGACGGTAATAACACAATAACATTATCTCCAAATGCTTCTGATGGTATTAATGGAACTATTGCTAATGCTGCAGCAGATTCAGTAGCAGGAGGTGTAGTAGATAAAGATTTAGTAAACACAAAAGCAACAGCGAACAAAGGTGATTGGTGTACAATTAAAGCAGTCGCAGCTACAACTTGGTATATTACTGGTGGTGTAGGAATTTGGGCAAGTGAAGCATAATAATTAATAATAAAAAATAAAAAATGGCAACAACTAATACAATAACAACAACGTATGCAGGCGAGTTTGCAGGCGAGTACATTTCGGCAGCTTTACTTTCTGGAGATACGTTAGATAATGGGGGAATTACAATTAAACCAAATGTTAAACATAAAGAAGTAATTAAAAAAATTGCAACAGATGGTATTGTTAAAGATGCAACGTGTGATTTTGACCCAACTTCAACTGTTACATTAACCGAGAGAATTATAACTCCTACTGAATTACAGGTGAATTTACAATTATGTAAAAAAGATTTTCATTCAGATTGGGAAGCTGCTCAAATGGGGTTTTCAGCATTTGATAGTTTACCACCAAAATTTAGTGATTTTCTAATTGGACACGTTGCAGCGAAAGTAGCACAAAAAACAGAACAAACTATTTGGAATGGTGCTGCAGCAACTGCAGGAGAGTTTGGAGGATTTAAAGAACTATTATTAGCCGATGGTGATGTAAACGATGTTACAGCAACTACAGTTACCTCTTCGAATGTTATCGCACAGCTTGGAGCAATTGTCGATGCAATTCCATCAACACTATATACTAGTGAAGATTTAAATTTATATGTTTCTCAAAATATTGCTAGAGCATACGTTCGTGCATTAGGAGGATTTGCAACTAATGTAGGTGCATCAGGTACAGATAATAAAGGAACACAATGGTTTGAAAATAACCTTTTATCTTTTGATGGTGTAAAGATTTTTGTTGCTAATGGTTTAGCTGATAACACAGCAGTAGCAGCAGAAAAAACAAATCTATTTTTCGGCACAGGTTTGCTAGCAGACCAAAACGAAGTAAAAGTAATAGATATGAGTGATATCGATGGTTCTCAAAATGTAAGAATCGTAATGAGATATACAGCAGGAGTGCAGTATGGTATCGGAGGAGATATTGTTTTATACTCATAATAAATAAATTAACCAATAAAATAGGGTGGGTAAGATTATATCTACCTGCCCTTTTTTAATTAAAATAAAATAGATATGGCTTGCGATTTAACGTTGGGTAGAAAAGAACCGTGTAAGGACGTAGTTGGAGGAATTAAAGCAGTATATTTCGTAGATTTCGGAGATATGGGAACTTTAAGTCTTTCAAACGATAACCTTGTAGATGCAACTGGTACTTTTACTGCCTTTAAATATGAACTAAAAGGAAATAGCAGTTTTGAACAAACTGTTAATGCATCTCGTGAAAATGGAACAGTTTTTTACGAACAAACTTTAAATTTAACTTTAAAGAAACTGACAAAAGAAGACAACCAAGAACTAAAACTGCTTGCTTACGGAAGACCACAGGTGGCAATAGAGGATTATAATGGTAATTGTTGGTTTATGGGGAGAGAAAATGGAGCAGACGTTTCAGGTGGCACAATAGTAACAGGAGCAGCAATGGGTGATTTAGTAGGGTATACGCTTACTTTAACAGGACAAGAAACCTTACCTGCTAATTTTATGAACAATTCAACTAGCGGAAATCCTTATGCAGGATTAAGTAGTGCATCACCTACAATTACACAGGGAACAAATAGTTAATAGTTTTTTCATTTGTTTGTTAAATTAACCCTTACAGAAATGTAGGGGTTTTTTTATGCAATATTAATTATTATCTTCGTTATATAAATATGAAAGTATTAACTACAAGCGCATCAGCACAAACTTTTAAAATAGTACCTAGAGAATATGTAACAACTGCTACAATGTTATTAACAGATGATTCTACTAACACAACAACAACTTATGCAAGTATTACACCAACAGTAAGTGTAAATCATTTGCAAATTAGCCAAGCATTTAGTCCAGTTTTAGAAGAGGGAAGATTTTATAATTTTGTTTTAAAAAATTCTAGTAATGATATTATTTATAAGGATAAAATTTTCTGTACTGTACAAGGCGTTGACCAAACACAAAATGAAGAATACACAATTAATAAAGACGTTTATACTTCTGATAATAGTTACGATAATGACTTTATAATATTATGAAAAAATTAGGAATAGTAAATTTAAGCAGTTATACATCGCCTGAAATTGTAGAAGTAAAAAACAAAGAATGGGTAATGTACGGTCAGGATAATGCTTATTATCAATATTTAATAGACCGATACAACGGAAGCCCAACTAACAATGCAATAATTAACGGACTATCTGAACAAATATTCGGTAAAGGATTAAACGCAACTGACTCAAACAGAAAACCTGACGAATATGCTCAAATGGTTTCTTTGTTTAAAAAAAATATAGTTAGAAAGTTTTGTTATGATTTAAAATTAATGGGTCAATGTGCTATACAGGTTATTTATTCAAAAGATAGAAAAAAAATAGCACAACTAGAACACTTACCTATTGAAACAATAAGAGCAGAAAAAGTAAGTGAAACCACACAAGAAGTAGAAGCATATTATTATAGTCCTGATTGGTTAAAAATAAAACCAAACGACAAACCGAAAAGAATACCTGCCTTTGGTACATCTAACCAACCGATAGAAATTTTAGTAGTAAAACCATATAGAGCAGGTTTTTATTATTATTCTCCTGTGGATTATCAAGGAGGATTACAGTACGCTGAATTAGAAGAAGAGATTGCAAACTACCATATCAACAACATAAAAAACGGATTAGCACCGAGTATGCTTATAAATTTCAATAACGGAATACCAAACGAAGAAGAGAGGGAATTAATTGAAAAAAGAATTTATGATAAGTTTAGTGGTTCAAGTAGTGCAGGAAAATTTATTTTAGCTTTTAATGATAATCAAGAAAGTGGAGCAACATTAGAACCAGTACAATTATCTGACGCTCATAACCAATATCAATTTTTAAGTGACGAATCTAGTAAAAAAATATTAGTTAGTCATAGAATTGTTAGTCCTATGTTATTTGGTATAAAAGACAATACAGGATTAGGAAATAACGCAGAAGAATTAAAAACAGCATCAATATTAAATGACAATGTAGTTGTTAAACCATTTCAAGAATTATTAATAGATGCTTTTAATCAAATACTTGCAATTAATGATATTAGTTTAAATCTGTATTTTGAAACTTTACAACCATTAGAATTTAAAGACGACCTTATAGAAGAAATAGACGACAAAGAAGTTGTAGAAGAAGAAACAGGAGTTAAAATGTCTGCTATTCCTACTTTTGATGACGAAACAAAAGATATTTGGTTAAATCATTTAGGAGGTTTAGGAGAAGAAGAAGATTTAGAAGCGTGGGAATTAATGGATGTTGAAGATACCGAAGACGAACCTGAACAATTTAATGCAGAAGAATATCTAAACAAATTAACATTATCAGCAAATCAAGACAGTAAATTAGATACAGAAAGATGGAAAGTGCGTTATAAATATATAAAAGGAACTAAAAAAACTCCCAAAACTAAAAAGTCAAGAAAATTTTGTAATGATTTAATTAAAGCAAATAA
>TARA_R110002012_G_scaffold19108_1_pt1 | contig 15843 bp, 18 predicted proteins | sample TARA_R110002012 | Tara Oceans TARA_R110002012 (sample SAMEA4396515) | marine metagenome | biome: Westerlies Biome; feature: [DCM] deep chlorophyll maximum layer (ENVO:01000326); material: water (ENVO:00002006), including particulate matter (ENVO:01000060) such as... | depth 40 m
AGGCAAAGAAGGGTCACCTACACCACCGACCGGAAAAATCCAGGCGTACAAGGCCCCCGTCAATGGCTGCGCAGCCTGCCTGATGGCTCACTGATTTTCTTCCCTATGAAAGATGATAGCGGCTTCGTGCAAGTGCATGCTGTTTCACCAAACGGCGGCGACGCCAGGCAAATCACACAAAATAGCTTTTCCCTTGACACCTCGTTCAGCATAAGTGCCGATGGCATTTACCTGGCTTATGGCTACAACCAGGAGGTGTACCTCACCAATATTCAAACAGGCGAAACATCGAAGGTGTCACCAGAAAGGAGTTATGACAGTACTGACCTCGAAAATATCAACTGGTCAAACAGCGGGCATACGCTCGCTTACAACCGAAAGGTGGTAACTGCTGACGGTGCCTGGTACCAGGTATTCATTTTGAAATAAGTTTTTGATAGCAACTATATGACTGGGAACAAAAAATTGAAGCAACCGCTCACCGGCATCATCCCACCCATGGTGACGCCTTTGCTTGAAGACATGAGCCTCGACCTGACCGGGCACGGCAAGGTGGTGGAGCATTTGATAGCGGGCGGAGTCAGCGGGTTGTTTATCCTGGGATCCACCGGTGAATCGACCAGCCTTAGCTATGCGGTGCGGCATCAGCTGATAAAAGAAACTTGCCGGGCAGCGAACGGCAGAGTGCCCGTGCTGGTGGGCATCACCGATACCGCTCTGGTCGAGAGCTTCAGTCTGGCGGAAACAGCATATGCGGCCGGGGCCTCGGCAGTAGTAGCCGCACCGCCCTACTATTTCAACCTGAACCAAAAGGAGCTCTTCAATTACTACGAAAAGCTGGCCGGAAACCTGACACTGCCCCTGTTTCTCTACAATATGCCAGGGCTGTGCAAAGTGCATATCGAAGTAAACACGGCCGTGAAACTCTCTGACCATACAAACATTATCGGACTCAAAGACAGCTCTGCCAACTCGGTCTACTTCCAATCGCTGTTTCAGTCGCTGAGTGCAAAACCTGACTTCACGCTGCTGGTAGGGCCCGAAGAAATGATGGCTCAAACAGTACTGATGGGAGGCCATGGCGGGGTAAGTGGCGGAGCGAATATGTTTCCAAAGCTGTTCGTAAAGCTATATGAGGCTGCCGCACAAAAAGACTTTGCCACGGTGACCAGTCTGCAGACCCTAGTGATGGAGATCAGCAACAGCCTTTATGGTGTGGGCATGTACAGCTCCAGCTACCTGAAGAGCATCAAAACCGCATTGTCGCTCATGAACATTTGCCACAGCCACATGGCGCCGCCACTGGCAGCCTTCGACGCCGCTGAAACAAAACATGTAACGCCTATCATTGAACAGTTTAAATTAACACTTGAAAAAAGAGGTTTACTGTAACCATACCAACGCCCAACTAACACCTACTTACCATGGACTTGCCAATTATTGACCTGGCCATCTTCTTCTTTTACATGCTGCTGATCATCGGCTTCGGCATCTCGTTTTCCTTTCGGAAACGAACCGCCGAAGACTACACCCTGGGTGGTGGCCGACTGCCGGCCTGGGCCATTGGCATGTCCATCTTTGCAACCTTCGTGAGCAGCATCAGCTTTCTGGCGTTGCCGGGCAATGCTTACATGGGCAACTGGAATGGCTTTGTCTTCAGCCTTTCCATCCCTTTGGCAGCCATAGTAGCTGTGAAGTATTTCGTGCCTCTGTATCGAAAGTTGCAAAGCGAGTCTGCTTACTTTTACCTGGAGCAACGCTTTGGCCCCTGGGCTGGCACCTACGCTTCCATTTGTTACCTCTTGACCCAGCTGGCCCGTATGGGTGCCATTATGTATTTGCTGGCGTTGCCCATGAACGCCCTGCTGGGCTGGAGCATTCCCCTGATCATTGTGGTGACAGGTATCAGTGTGATTGTTTACGCAAGCCTTGGTGGGTTTGAAGCAGTTGTTTGGACGGACGCCATTCAGGGCATCATCCTCATTGGCGGTGCGCTGGTCAGCTTGCTCGTCATCATGTTTTCTATGCCCGAAGGACCAGGCCAGGTGTTCACCATTGCCTCCGAAGCCAACAAGTTTAGCCTGGGCAGCTTTGACTTCGATTTTACAACCTCCACTTTCTGGCTGTTGTTGGTCTACGGGCTGTTTATCAATCTGCAAAACTTCGGCATCGACCAGAACTACGTGCAGCGCTACATCAGTGCCCGCACCCAAAAAGAAGCGGAGAAATCAACCTGGCTGGGCAGCTTGTTGTATGTGCCAGTATCGCTGCTTTTCTTTTTTATCGGCACGGCCCTGTTCGCCTACTACCAGGCCCAGCCCGACCTGCTACCCACCGAACTGCAAGGTGCAGGTGATAAAATATTTCCCTACTTCATCGTCACGGGCTTGCCAGCGGGCGTAACCGGACTGTTGATCGCCTCCATTTTTGCAGCGGGCATGAGCACGGTCTCCACCAGCATCAACAGCTCCGGCACAGTCATCCTGTCCGACTTCTATAAGAAGTTCTTCAACAGAACCCCTTCCCAAAAAGAGTCGATGCGGGTGCTGCTCACCGCCTCCTTTGCCATGGGTGGCACCAGCATTTTTGTGGCCCTGGCCCTCAATGGCGTCACCAGCGCCCTCGATGCGTGGTGGGCCTTGTCATCCGTCTTCAGCGGAGGTGTCCTCGGCCTCTTCCTGTTAGGTGTGATCTCCAAAAAGGCCAAAAGCCTGCATGCGGCCATCGGAGTAGTGGTAGGTGTGGTGGTGATCTTGTGGCTCAGCCTGTCTCCCGTGTTCTTCACAGCCGAAGGTTGGCAGGCTTTCAAAAGCTCCTTCCATGCCAACCTCACCATCATTTTGAGTACGACGGCTATCTTTTTGGTGGGGTTTGGGTTAGTGAGTGTTACTAAAAGGGGCAAATCTGACTTTTGATAGAGGGGCAAATTTCTAATGCTACTCAACGCCATACCTCCGTAGTCATAAGTTAGGTTTGAAAATGGCGTCGATAGGAAACGTTTACTTTAGTGTCAACTTATCACGCCAACTTAGTCGATCTCGTATTTTGCTTCATAGCAAGGTCGTAGAGAAACTCCGGAGCCAGGTCTGCTCCATTTTCCCATTCTATTGTCCATCGGTTCAAATGGAATTTTTTGAAGTTTTCCACATCCTTCAGAGGCTCAAATACGGGCCCTTTAAAACTTTCGTATAGATCAACTACGCCTTTTACTCCATCATTGAAGGTAAATTCGATCTTATGTGCGTTTATATATTTGGCTCCAGTTACTTTCATTAACATTTTAATGTCAGTTTAATGGTTCAATTTTCTTTAAAGGCTCCTGATTCTGAGCAAGTTCCCAATTTTCGATCAATTCATCTTTGTGTAAATCCAACCACTCGTATACAAGTTTCAATGCTCGCCTGGGCATTTCACCCTTCACAACTCCATTCTCGATGTCTATGGTCGCCTCATAATCCTGGTATTCAACGTGAAAATGAGGCGGGTTATGGTCATTAAAGAAGATTCTTATAATAACCCCATAAAACCGACTGATCTCTGGCATATCCTAATCTACCTAACTAACTCAAAAATGACAATATAATTCATCCACATTACTAGTTTCCCCTCATTCGGGGTCGGAAAGTACCTTTTTCCATTTATCCGACTCCGCATATTCCTTGATCACCAAATTTCGTTGCTCCAAAAGGTCTTGCATGTACTTCCTCAAGACAACGAAGTCAAACATTCTCCCTAAAATGCCTAGTGGCGACTCGTAGTCGAAATAGTCCCGCATCTCCGTTTTGCCACCCAGGTCTTTGAAGTGGTGTTCATGACGGAATCTCTTGAAAGCCCCCTTTACCATCTTGTCCACAAAGAAATTTGGGTAATCTAATTCAGTGATTCTTGTCGTCAGCGTTTGCCTGATGCCAAAGTGCCTCGCCCTCCAGGTCACTGTTTCACTTAACCCAATGAGACCGGACGTCACACCTCCTATCGCTTCCTCGCCGGTATGGCTGGTGGATATTTTATGCAGGTCTATACTTCTCGAAAGGTCAAAGCATCTGTCGATCGGAGCCTCAATTACCATCTTTATCTGAATAATTGGCATAACAGTTTTCCAGGTCGTCAACAATTTAATGGTTTTCCGGGCGTGTCTTCACTCACGACCACTGCCCCCTCACACCCGGCATCACCGTCCACGACCAGAAAGTGGCCAGCAAAAAAATTGTGTAAGAAAGCCTAAAAAACAGCCTAGTCAAAGCAAAAATTATCTTATGATAGCTATTATTGGCCTTTCAATAGAAAGTTACATGAAAAAGCTACAACTATTCCTGGCCCTATCAATTCTGTCATTTTCACTTTTCAGTCAAAAAAGCTTCACTGATGGATTTATAGTCACTCTGTCGGGAGATACCATCAAAGGAAAGATCAACGAGAAGGATTTTTACCTCAACTTCTCTCAGTGCCAGTTCAAGGCTGACCAGGGGGACCAAGTGGTAAAGTATGAACCAGAAGAGATAAAAGGCTTTAGTATCGGGGGGCTTAACTTTTTTATTTCAGAGAGCATTACGCAAGTAGATCCGGATCGCCCGATGAAGTTCATAGAAGCACTTGTGGTAGGACAAACATCGTTATATAGATATAAGAACCATTTCCTCTTCAAGAAGGACACGCTTTCTTACCTCGTGTTAGAAGCCACTCCAATGGCAAGAGATCAGAACGGCTTCAATACAAATACTAAAGCCAATCTGGTACATCTTGGCATCCTAAACTACCTGTTTCAGGACTGCCGGGAGATTGACCTCTCCCCATCGAAAACTAATATCAATCGGGGTAAACTCATTAGTCTGACTAAGCAGTATAATGCCTGCCGGGGATCGGACAACGAAGTGGTTTTCAAGAAAAAACATGCCAGGCTGGCGCCTTCTGTTTATACCGATTTTGGCCAGATGCAACTACGATACGATTATTCGGACAACGAAAACGGAGATGAATCGATTTTAGGAAGTGAGCCAGTAGAAAGAACTATGCATCAAACCGGTTTTGCGATCGGTATTTTTCTTCCCAGAATTAGCGAAAGATTGATGATAGAATTGGGGATGAACTTCTCGCAATTCGACTATTCTTTTATATATGATACTCCCGTTAATCTCGGAGGCGGGAACATTGGAGAGGCAGTAAATGAAGTGACTATTAATGGGAAAATGATCAAAATCCCGCTATTGGTTCACTATGAACTTTTCTCAAGAAGTAGCATTACACCATTTGTCCGTGCGGGTGTGATTATTAGATCAATACAGTACGCAGAGAGTATTGGAAGACGGCGGTATTTTCAATACGACAGCTATTATAAGGAAGATTACTACAATTTTGAGCCAGCACTTATTCTGCCCGGCCTTCTTGGGGCAATTGGACTGGAAGGAAGGCTCGGAAAACACATAAGCATTTTTGGCCAGGTACAGACAAATATCTTTAGAGACAGGGCCCAGTACGACAATGTGAGTAACAGCGGAGAGCTCAAACTTAGTTTCAAAATGATAAGGCAAGACTATCTCGTAGGTTTTGGTGTTCGGGTTCGTTAGTCTCAAGCTATCACAACCCGCTCCGCTACCACCAACACCTTCCCACTCCCAACCGTCAATCCCATCACAAAACCCTCCTCACCCTCTTTCAGCTTCAGCCGCTTTTGTAACTCTGCCGCTTCCAGGGGAAAGTTTTTGCTCATCACATGGGCTTTGGCAAAAGGCAGCTTCAAGCTCTTCAGCCCCTTCGAAGAAAAAGGCAGCACGGCCAGCACCCGGAACGTCCGGCCGGGGAAGCCCTCGACCAGCGTGGCCGACGTGTATAAATGTGTATTGGGGTGCAGCTTCTTCAGCCCATAGCGAGCCGCCACCGTTTTGTAAGCGCCCGATTTGGTTATGGCCACGTTCGGGTCGTAAATATAGGCCTCCGGTTCACCGAAGCTCACCCCGGCCGATGCCTCCTCTTCCGGGCTAAAGCGCAGCACAGTTTCCTGCCCTCCCTGCACCTGCCAGGCTTCTATCTCCACCGGCCCGTTGCTGTTGTCACACACAAACAGCACCTCCTTGCATTCGTTGTTCACCGCCAGCACCAGCACCTTGCTCACCGTGCCCAGGTCACGCCGGCCCTGCTGGATGTCGATCATGGGCGAAGCCTTGATCAGCACGGTGGCGGCCCGTTTCAACAGCTCCGGCATCAGCTCCACCACATCGGGCGTACTGTCGCTAAACCCGATGGCCCGCTTGTTGCCCGCCCGGCGGTCGGGGTCGATATAGATGAAGTCGTAGTGGTCGGTAGTGTCAGCCAAAAAAGCCTCGGCAGTGCTTTGCACCACCTTCAAATGCTGAGCGCCCAGCACACCAAAATTGTGGCTGGCCAGCTCACACCTTTCGGCGTCGGCTTCCACATACACCCCCTTTTCAAAAGACTGGGAGAAAAAAAACGTATCCACGCCCGTGCCCCCGGTGAGGTCGGCGAAGGACTGGCCCGCCCAGCGGGCCGCTTTAAACCGGGCCGTCGTTTCCGACGAGCACTGCTCCAGCGCTACGCCATGGGGAAAAATAATGTCATCCCGGCTCAGCCAGGATGGCAATTTGTCTTTGGCCTTCTGTCGGGCCTTTAGTTGTGACGCCAGCAGGGACGCACTAACGCCCCCCGGCAGGTGCCTTTGCAAAGCAAGCTTCGCCGGACTGTCCGTAGCATGGGCCTTCAAAAAGGCCTGAACGTCCGGTTGGCTCAGCGCTTCAATCAAAACACCAAATTGGCCTCCACCAGGTACTCAGCAATCTGCACCGCATTGGTAGCAGCCCCCTTGCGCAGGTTGTCGGCCACTATCCACATATTGATCGTGTTCGCCTGCGACTCATCCCTGCGGATCCGGCCTACAAACACCTCGTCTTTATTGTGTGCCCAAATCGGCATTGGGTAAATATTCTTCGACGGCTCATCCTGCAGCACCACGCCCTTCGTGTGGGCCATCAACTCACGCACCTCGGCCAGGTCAAAGTCCTTCACAAACTCCACGTTCACTGCCTCGCTATGGCCGCCCACCGTAGGCACCCGCACCGTAGTCGCCGTCACCTTAATGCTGTCGTCGCCCATAATCTTCGTGGTTTCCTTCACCATCTTCATCTCCTCTTTGGTGTAGCCATTGTCGAGGAACACGTCAATGTGCGGCAGCACATTCATATCGATAGGGTGCGGGTATACCTTCGGCTCCGATTTGCCTTCTCTTTCGGCCATCATCTGATCCACGGCCTTTTTGCCCGTGCCCGTCACCGACTGGTAAGTACTCACCACCACTCTTTTAATGCCATATTTCTTATGCAAAGGCGCCAGCACCATCACCATCTGAATGGTGGAGCAGTTAGGATTGGCAATAATGCGGTCGTCGATGCGCAGCGTGCTGCCATTGATCTCCGGCACCACCAGCTTTTTCGTCGGATCCATCCTCCAGGCCGAAGAGTTGTCAATCACAATGCTGCCAGCCGCCTCAAACTTAGGCGCCCACTCCAGCGACGTGCTGCCACCTGCCGAAAAAATAGCGATATCCGGTTTTATGTCCACCGCCGTTTGCATGCCAATCACGCTGTATTGTTTACCCTTGTATTTTATTTGGGTGCCGACACTGCGTTCCGACGCTACCAGGTACAACTCATCAAAGTGGAAGTTCCTTTCTTCCAGCACTTTCAACATCTCGGAGCCCACAAGCCCTGTGGCCCCTACTACCGCTAATTTCATTTCTGTTTATTTTTGAATACTGAGGTGCAAAAGTAAAAGAAATCATTAAAGCCCAGCGAGTTTGGGCCATGATAATGCGGGAAATGTCGGGTGATTTTTTGTGGATGCTGACGCACCTAAGCTCCCAGCCCCACGTCATTTCGTAGTGCAACGGAGAAATCCCCCCGACCTGGCAGCGTTTTTATGGGCGTGCCCCCCGCCAACAACATTCCGTCTGAAAGACACAAAAACCGTTTGGAGGGGGTCGGGCTATCCGCTCCAAGTCCTCACCGCCGAAGGGGCGGTTCCGGGCTTTCCGCTGCTATCCCTCACGCAAAAGACAGGAATAGAATCCCTTGAAACTGAACAATGAGTGATAATACATTTAAGGAGGCTGTTTAGAGACCATGAAAAGAGAATCAACGTAGCTTTTTATTGGATTAAAAGTGCGATATTCAAATAAGTATATTGAAAACAATCTATCCAAAATGGAGAAACGGTTCTATTTATTCTTATTAGTTTGCTTGATCATTGCTTTGGCCCCAGTACCATCAGATTCAGTTCATGCAACGACCATAATAATGGTAATGACCTCTGAATTCTCGATTTTAGCTACGGACAGCAAAGGAACATGGACTAGCGGGAATTCTGGTGAAAAGTCGACAGAGGAAATTGTTAAAATCGTAAAGGCTGGAGAGTATTATTATTCAATAGCTGGCATATTAGGCAGCACCAAGAATCATTATGGATATAGAGAGGTAATATCACATTACTTAGTCAATAATGATTTCGAAACCGCAAAATCCAATATCAAGAATGAGCTTTACGACCGATTAATGGTCGACATTGTGGATTACAAGGAAAACAACCCTCATATCTACGATCATGTCAAGGACTTTGCGTATTTTTTATCTTTAGGAATAATTGGAAGAATAGATGGCTGCCCATTTGGGAGCAAGATTCTTTTTCAAAATGACAAGAAAGCTAATGTCAGTATTACAGTATCGGATTCATTTTTTTCGAGTCCAAAAAACTCTAGTCAAGCCAAGGCGTATTATTTAGGTTCGTGTGATGCTATCTTAAATTACACAAATTCTTATGGTTTTCCGAAAATGAGTCCCGAAGAAGGAATAGTTGCGCTGATAGAGGCTCAAGTAGATGCCAGTCCTAACGATTGCGGCTTGCCAGTCGACTTAATTAAATTAACCTCTTTAGACGATATTTGGGTCTCAAGAAAAAATGGCTGCCCGATTGAATATTGATATAATAGAGCATGGCATATAATCTTAGACATAGGGAAGAGGGATTTGTCTACCCTATTCCTTTCGGAACTTACAGCGTATACCTTGAAAATCGTATTCCTGTGCTATACAAGAATACGCAAGGAGAGGTGAAGGGAGTATTAATTGAAGAAGACGAGTCAAAAGAACTTTTAATATTTTACTTCTCTTTCCAGAGAGTCAAAGGGATGGACGCCGATAGTTTGAAAAAATTTTCCTCGCAGGACCACTTCTACTTTGAAAACTTATCATTTGGGCTTTTAGCAGAAGATTGGGGTATACTTCAACATAGAATATTCTTTGATGCAGACTCGTACTATGAGTTCTATGACACTAACATTTGGTGCCGCAGCAACCTTGCATTTATACATGACGAAAATGGCAATTGGGATGAGCATGCAACTTTCTCTCCAAGGGCCATTGGCTATGCACCTCATCGAAGAAATGAGGAGGACTATTTTGAAAGTGCGGAGGACTATTTCGACGAGCCCGACCTATACAATGACAATCTAGACATGGATCAACAAGATCCTGAATTTTGGAACAACTTATAAGTTCTCTTATAAGCCAGCAAGTACGTAACGAATTTCTAATACAGAGATTAACCATCAACAAATGGGTACAAAGTGGAACAGACCGAACATTCCCCACAAGGGCTGGACAATTGAAGATGTTATTGATATTCGAGAAGATGGACAAATCGAGGGTGAAACTGACTATCAGACTTGCATGATGTGCAACAATGATAGGATTCGCTATGTGCATATTGTTTCACATCCTGAAGTGAAGGACAACTTACAAGTCGGCTGCGTTTGTGCCGAAAAAATGACTGGCGATTATGTAAACCCCAAACGATTAGAGAAAAAATTAAGACAACGATCGGCGAGAAGAATAAACTGGATAAAGAAGCCATGGAAGCAAACGGGAAATGGAAACCTTACTTTGGTTTTTGAAGAACATCGGTTATTGATTTTCAAAGACCCAAAAACAAAAAATTACAAATGCAAAATCGGTGAAGTGTGGGGAAAGAAAACATTTCAATCGATTGAACAAGCTAAACATGCCGTTTTCAAGGGCATTGAACATTTAAAGGGCAAAAATCTGTGGTGTTCTTGCCAAAGGTAAATGTTGCTACTTATTTTTTCTTGTCCTGTAGTACTTCTTCTGAAGTTTGGCATCTTTTTTTCTCGCCTCTTCAATTTCCCAATCGCTCCATTTTCTGGCAAACTTTACTTTGTTGTTTCTAATCCAATAATGCGATTTGCATTCAAAATTCCAATTGCCAATTGAAGGGCTAAGTGAAACAGTTTTTCCATTGAAAGTAAGCTCCCAATCTGTCGGCGAAAGAGGTGTCACAACCTCGTTGCCGCAGCCGCAAACACATTTATGAATTACGGCGCAATATTCTATAGAGATGTAAAGTACTTCATCTTCCAAGACCTCTGGAACTAAGTCAATAAATTTATGTCGCAATATCCTCATTGAGTAGTTGACTAGTGTTTACAGTATAGGTTATATGATATTCCTCTTTTAAGTCTTTGTAGAAGCCACAATACCTTTTCCATTTCAAAACTGCCATTAAAGCATTCATCGCATTCAAATCGGCGATTTGTATGTTAGTTGAATACTCGTCTTCTAAAGTATCGACAGCAGGAACTCTGTTGGGAATATGTTCAAGCTGTGTGGGAGTGCCTAATGTTGCCCTAAGTATGGAGGAGAGGGTATCGTCAACTATTTCCACTCCAAGGCCGACATCAATAAAAGGGATTGCAAAATTAACAAGGTTAGAAATGATCATACCTCTTGCACTATTGCTATCGATGCAGATGAAAACGAACGATAGCCCCTTAAGTAAATGAACATTTTCCTCAGTTATTTTTTCGGCATACGGAATTATTCCCCTCCGCATATTTGAATAAACAGACGCATAGTAGTCGACCTTTTTATGCTGCGCTATCAGAGCTTCGATTGAAGCCGCTCCAGGAGCACGAAAAGCATTATGCATTAAGAACTCATCACTGTCAAATAAAAGAATTTCTTCGACGTGAGTTTTGGCAACAAGGTCTAAAATATAAGAACCCGTTCCCCCCAAACCAATAATACCGACTCTCTGGCCTTTAAACTTCTCGTTGATGAAATTGATGTTAGCCCTGCTTGAGTTCGTATCCAGGTAATGAAAAACCGATTCTTCCTCACTACACTCAACTACCTTAAATGTTTTTGCACTTGCACTTGGGTCTAATGAGGTCGCAGGAAAAGTTATTAGCTCAATATAACGGATGACCTTATCATAATAGTTCGCATAACCCTTCGGTGGCTTGTTTGAGAAGTATTGACTTAAAACAATATCATCATACAGCCTTTGATTGACTGCTGAATGTTGAATTGAAGAAAGGATACTTCCATTCTTGTGACATGGGTGTTCACCCATAAAATAAATTTGGTGGTTATCTGGCCTCATAACCACATCATTGTTCAGCACCAGCGTGGAAATCAGCTTCCCAATTTTAACTTTACCGCTACTATTAACATACGGTATGTGGTGGACAATTAAATGCCCACCTCTCACCTCAATTTCAAAACCCTCATCCCTGAGGCGTTTCAAATCCGAATTACGATTTATCAGTTTGTTTGACATTGAATATCATTTTATTTTTCACGAATACTCTGTCCTCTTTGTCCATAGCCCCTTCAGGGTTTTGGTGGGGCCCTCTGTCATAAGTAACAGTGTAACCTTTGCTTCCGCTAGTATCATGGGAGCCATAAGCCAGTGTAATAACTTGCTCAAAAGTGATGGTCTTTTCGATCCAAGATTTTTCTTTAAGATTAACAATCAATGCTACCTTGAAGTGTTCCTCCTTTGAATAGAAATGCTCAACTTCAGGCCGAGCAAGATTCACCTCTTTGTTATCCGGAATCAGTTCATCCTTCCATGGTCTTTTTATTGCAAGGAAAATCTCATTTTCAATCGGGATGTTGCCCAACTGCCTAATTTCCGCACCAGTAATATATTCCTGATGCCACTCATAGTGCTTCTCATTAAGAGAAAAATGAAGCACACCTTTGCGATCTTCATGTTTTTGATCTTTGTCTGTTTCTTTTGACATTGTGTAAAATTTGAATGTTTATAACTATAACCCTTATATTGAAACCGTTACTTTGTTTTATCTTAGATAATGATTTCACATATACTACTCGAATCGTTACTAACGCTTTTTGGTAGTAAGTGTATTACTGTGTAAATGACGCAACAGGAATTAAATAGCGAACCAACTGAGCACCTTCTGAATTACATTCAATGGAGGGAAGAATCTGACTATGCTGAAATAGCAAAGGAAGCGTTCAAGGTCTTCACTTTTCGCTATCAGTTAGACCTTCAAAAGAAACTTATTCCTATCTGCACAAACTGGGGCTACGATAAACAAGTAGCAACCGAAATAGCTTATGGAACTTTTACCCGTATCTGGAAATACCCAAAGTTTGATCTTTCAAAATCAAACCAGAAAGATTACCACAAAGCCATTACCTTTTACCTTTATGGCATTGCGAAACGGTTGTTAGCTGATTACAGAAAAGGGGAAAACGAGGAGCCCAACCCATTTAGGGGAGACGAAGAGATCATTCGTGAATTTCCTGATCTTGATAAAACGGGAATTGGCACGGAGAAAAAAGGAATTCTTAAACAACGTTTTGAGCATATTCAAAATGCCTTGAGTCGACTTACACCAAAGCACAAAATAATTTATCTTACTTATAAGCAGTATGAAACAGAAACAAGCGATGGATTTACGCTGCCCAGAAGATTGCTAAAAGATTTGCGAACGGAACTTGACCTAACGCAAAACAGTATTCGTGTCTACAAGAAAGAAGCAATTGATGAAGTTGATAATTACTTAAAAACGTATGGCTCAAAATAAGAAACATATTACACCGGAGAACATTACCGAATGGCTATCATCCACCGGTTTCCTTTTTCCGAGGAATGAAGTTGAGCTAGAAAGGTTCGAGAAACTATATTGCGAAGAAGATTTCGGTTTGACTGGGACAGAGATTGACCCAGACAAAATTATTAGCGGTGATTTCAAAAAAGGGAAGTCATCGAAAATGCATGCTGACATTAAGAAAGAAGAAATCAATCCTTATCGCATAGCTGCACGAAACGGAAACGATCTCCCTAAACACATCCTGGACAAAATCAAAAGAAATCAAAGCAAGCCAAACAATGATTCTGCCTCACAGGAAGATACAAATAAGTAAACTGGCAGAAGATATCGCATATCAGTTTTCAAATAGGAATCTGACTTTGTTAAACGAGATTGCCAAGTTTGAAGACGTTCCTATTCATTACGACAATTATGAAAATGCCTTTGATGGCATGTTGCTATATGATACCGATACCCAAGACTTTCACATTCACATAAATAATGATAACGGCAATAGGCAAGATTCCAAGAGGGGAAGGTTTACACTAGCACATGAACTAGGACATTTTTTTTTGGATGAACATCGTTTGGGCTTGAAATATGGCTTGCTTGAACCTCATGCTTCGTTTCATAACATCAATCAGAAAACATTGATTGAAGAAGAAGCCGATTACTTTGCTAGTTGCTTGTTGATGCCAACAAATAAGTTCAAAAATCATTCTTCTGAATATAGAAAGCGAACAGGGAGAAATGGATTTTCCTTTGACACTGTTCAAACCCTTTCAGAGAGTTTTCAAACTAGTGTCCTCTCAACGTTAATTCGCTTTGGAGAAGTTGGGACTCACGAAATTTTTGCGATCATTTCTAAAGACAATATTGTGAAGTGGTATGTGAAGAGCACTGACTTCCCAAATTGGAAATGGAAGTTCCAAATCGGGGGACTTGTTCCGCCAACTACTGTTGCAGGAGAATATTACAATTTGGAAAACAAAAAGGTAACGACCACCGAATCACTTAAAGCCGATGATTGGTTCAATCCACCGCCAGACGACTATAGAGCAGACAGAGAAATGTATGAACAGTGTTTTTACGCTGACAATTATGGCTATGTGGTTAGTTTGCTGTGGTTTGATTAATGTGAAAACAATATCACAAGACGGTTAAAAGCCTTACTCACTCAAGTTTGTCTCTTGAAAGAGTCTGCTACCCTATCCCAAAGCGGCCAAGGCAACCCGACCTCCACTACCCCTCTCGCCCAATGCCAACTACCAGTACTGAGCAACTTCGGGGTGCTAGTCGCCTGATGGCGGCGGCGCCATTGCGCAAGTGAGGCGCCGGGGTTGCGCAATACCCGGGGGTGAGGTTGCGCAATACAGGTAGTGCAGGTTGCCCAACCCAGGTAGGCGAGGTTGCGCAACCGAGGGGGTGGGTGTTGCGCAACCCAAAAAAGACCAGAAAAACCATGCCCATGTCTGCATTTATTAACCGTGCTCATTGATAGGTATTCCGCAGGGCCATCCTCCACCGGCACATCGCTTCGAGCCTTCCATGGTTTGCCGCTAACGCTGCCAATCTGCTAAAGCCCCCATAACAACGTCATTTCGCAGTGAAACGGAGAAATCTCCATGACCTATAGCCGAGCCTATTACACCTCCTGCCATCATCAAGGGGATGCCTCCCTCGTTCCTCGGAATCGGCATGACGTTGGTTTGGTGAGGGTGGAGGTAACCGATCGTCTGAATCGGCAGGGTGAACATCACTAAGGGCCCCACTCACAACCCCATTTCGGCAAGCAGGCCCACTTACCTGGATTCCAAATGCCGTACCTACGGCACTCGCCGGACATTCGCATGGGTTCCAGGGTTTACCGCTGTTCCGTCCCTACGGGACTCTTGCTCTGCGCTTCTCCTTTGTCCGCCGAAGCCTTTGGCATAAGAGGATTTCCTCTGCGGTAACCCCCCCTCCAATTGTGTGCCCTTCGTTTCGGTTGGTCAGGCCTGCCACTTCATGCTGGCTTGCTGAGGTCGGATGCAGCCTTGTTGGAGGATTTTATGCAATGACGATCCACTAGCGACACAAATTTTGTATTTTGGCTCCATGAAATTGGAAGCCGACAAAATAGAAACCATCAAAACCTACTTTAAGACCAGGCCTGTCTTAAAGGCCTATCTATTTGGCTCTTACGTGAGAGATGAAGCGGATCAAGAAAGTGATATAGATATATTAGTTGAGCTTGATTACTCACAAAGAATAGGACTTCAATTTGTGCAGATGCAAATTGACCTGGAGAAACTCCTGAGCTCCCCGGTCGATCTGGTTTCCTCCAATGGGCTTTCGCACTACATTAAGCCGGTTGTTGATAGTGAAAAACAGCTGATTTATGCGAGGTAGACTGGGCGACGAAGTCAGGCTTCGGCATATCTATGATGCCATTCTTGAAATAGAATTGTACGTGGCTGGCAAAAGCTTTTCAGACTTTATGGACAACTCAATGATGAGGTTTGCTTGCATCAAGCAACTAGAGATTGTCGGTGAGGCCAGCAATCATATCTCGGCCGAGACAAAAAATATTTTTTCGTCAGTTGAATGGACACAGATTGTTGGCATGAGAAACATTTTTGTGCATGAATATTTCGGAATTGACGCCAACCTGGTTTGGGAGATTCTTACGAATGACATCCCTGAATTAAAGGACAAAGTGAAGGAGATTCTTGATGGGTATTCCTCAGAGTAATCGTTCGCTTGCATATATGACTTCGAAGCTTCCTGGGCAGCCTTCCCGGCAAAGTTGCCGATCTGCTGAAGCCTCCATAGCAACGTCATCATAGCGAAGCGGCCTCGCCTACACTTAGTTTCGGCAGACAGGTATGACGTTGGTTTGGTGAGGGCGGAGGTAACCGGTCGTCTCAATCGGCAGG
>TARA_R110002012_G_scaffold26641_9_pt1 | contig 15823 bp, 11 predicted proteins | sample TARA_R110002012 | Tara Oceans TARA_R110002012 (sample SAMEA4396515) | marine metagenome | biome: Westerlies Biome; feature: [DCM] deep chlorophyll maximum layer (ENVO:01000326); material: water (ENVO:00002006), including particulate matter (ENVO:01000060) such as... | depth 40 m
AATGTTCGAGGGATCAACTATAACAAAAGCTAACCCAGCTGATTTTAGTTTTGTTGTTCCTTTAACTGCAGAAAAAGATGAAAGCATAGTCATAACTTTATTAAGTGACTTAGATACAAGTGTTGCGTCAGGAATAACGACACAACAACTTAAGTCATTTGATATGTATGTACAAACAGGAAGTACTACATTTAAACTAGAAAATGCTATTATTACACAAGCAGATTTTAATTTTACTGAAAAAGCACAATTTGCAGTACAAATTACAGGAAAAGGAACTAAACTAACAAGGGCAGGTGACGAAAGTTATACCATTCCTGGTTCGGCTCAATCTGAGTCAGCCACACGAACACCATTATTAGTTTATCCAGTAATTACATTCGATAGTTTAGACATGAGCGCTATTCTTAGCACTTCATTATCTATTACTACAGAAGTATCTTGGACACCTTATGATAATCTTCATGAAAGTTTATTAGTAACAGGATCTAGTAATGCAATGTACCCCAGTACATATACGATAGAAAAACGAATTGCATCGGGAGCAATCGACCAATATCAAACAGATAATAATATAACACAATTTGATGATTTTAGTACTAGTAGCAACTTAACTATAAAAGCAGTAGAATTAGGAAAAGCAACAAGTGATAGTGGATTTTTTCAAATACAATTAAATCCTATATCATATACTGCAAGAGCAACTGTAGCAGAGGTTTATAGACAAAGCTACGATTTTACCTCTACTGATAATACAGCATTAAGTACACGAATCACACAATATTCTTAGGAGAATAACACAACATGGAATTAAAAAGCTTATTAGTGGACATAAAAACCACTTGGGCAGAGTTTCCCGGACTAACAGACTTTGAAGTCGAACTGGCAAACCTATCCCGAAAAGAACTCGTAGCATTACGAAAAAAATGCACATCAAATACCTTTAATAGAAAAACAAGAGGTTTTGAAGAAACACTTAATGATGAAAAATTTGTTAAAGAGTTTACAAAAGCAACAGTAAAAAATTGGAGAGGCTTAAAGTTAAAGTATCTTGAAGATTTAGTACTAGTTGATTTAAAAGGACAAGATGGCGAAGCTATGATGGAATATACAGAAGCCAATGCTCACCTACTTGTTGAAAACTCATCTGAGTTTGACAACTGGCTCAACGAGGTAGTCTTTGATTTAGAAAACTTTCGTACAGGAGGCCAAGACAAAACTGAAGGACCGACTGAAGCTGTATCTTAAAAACGATGAAGTAGGTATGACAAAAGACCAGTATCTCCGAATGATGGAGCAGACTGGCGAAGAGATTGACTGGGATCGATGTCCTCCAGAGATAGAGGACTTTCCCGAAAGTATAATTACAGCGATAAATATTTATCACTCAATGGGAGATAGAACTTTCCCAGATATAGGTTTTACAGGAAAAGATTTAACTTACTTAGACAAAATCCTTGATCTATATTTAATAAAAGAAAGAACCGAAAAAGAATGGATATTTGAGTTAATTTTATTTTTAGACTCACATTATATATCCGAGTCTCAGAAAAGAATACAAGCTGAGTATAAGAAGATAAAAAACAAATAATGGCTAAAAATAAGGTACTAGTAGAATTTCAGATTGTCCAAAAAGGCAAGAATTTTGCTATACTTCAAAAAGAACAAGATAAACATAATAAAAGTCTTGATCAAGCTGATAAGAAAACAAAAAATTTAAGTAAGTCTCAAGATCAGAACTATAATCGACAAAAACAAGGTGTTATTCAAACAGCAAATAGCACTAAAAACTTTTCGAAACTTTCACAAACGGTAGGCGGCGATGGAGGAGGTCCTGGTGGACTTGTCCGTGCTTACGCATTATTAGCCGCCAACGTATTTGCACTTACTGCAGCATTTGGAGTTCTATCCAGATCTGCACAAATTGACACCTTAAACCAATCTATGGAAGTACTAAGTACTACAGGTGGAACATACATAAGAAATATTGCTAAAGAAATGCAAGCCGCTTCTGGTTTTGCTATTGATTTAGCACAGTCATTTAGACAGGTATCACTAGCAGCAAGTGCTGGACTCAATACCTCAGAAATCGAAGGATTAACAAAAGTCGCAAAGGGAGCAGCTATTTCTCTCGGTAGAAACTTGCCCGACGCTATGGACAGGATTTTTAGAGGTGCTATCAAATTAGAACCTGAAATTCTAGACGAGATCGGACTCTTTGTTCGTGTAGATGAAGCAGCACAAAAATATGCTAGAAATAATGGTAAAGTTGTTTCTGCACTTACACAGGTGGAAAAAAGACAAGCCTTCTTAAACGAAATTCTAGAACAAGGTACTAAGAAATTTGCAGAGTACGCAGAAGAAATCAAACCGGATTCTTATGTACGATTAGGAGCAGCCCTTGCAGATATTGCTCAAAATGGTCTTTCACTTATAAATAGCAGATTAGGACCCTTTTTAGATATGCTTTCACAATCTAAAGGAATATTAACTTTAGTTTTTGGAGGTTTAGTTACATTACTATTACGAAAAGCAATTCCTGCAATGGGTCTTATGACAAAAACATCTGCAGAATCTGCAAACCAAGCAGCAGAAACAGCTAGAGAGTATACAAATGCTCTTGACTCTGAAACTCAAAAACAAGTACAAATAGCAAATAAAGGCTTAAATGACAGATTAAAAAATGAACAAGATGGTTTAAAGAAATTTAAACAAAAAGGCCCTATAAGCAAAGCTGCAGGCGCCAAAGAAATAGATGCTGAAGTTAAAAGAGCAACAAAAGGGCAGACTAGAATTAATGCTTTAAAAGCAAAAGACAAGCAACTAACAAAACAGATAGGACAATCCCAAGCAAAAAATAAAGCAATTCTAGAAGCAGATCAAAAAATACTTCGAGAAGAAATAGCTAAGTTAGAAAGAATTAAACAGATAACAAAAGAAATAGCTTTAAACGAAGAAAGAGGATCAGCTGCAATTAAATCAGGGTCACTAGCCGCTAGAACTCAGGCAAAGCTAGATAGGAAAGCAGCTTCAACTGCAGGTATTGCTCAAGCTGTTGGCGTATCTGAAACTCAAGGACTTACAGCAGGATTTAAAGAATTAAATACCCAAATTAAAGCAGGCTATGAAGGCATGGATAAATTTGGAAAAGTAGGACAACAGCAGTTTGGAGCTTTTAGAAAAGCTGCAATGTTTGCACAAGGTGGTGTAGGAATACTAACTGGTCAAATTAATAAACTCATGATGATTCTAGGTCCTTGGATTATGCTATTTACAATGGTAGCTGCGGCCGCCGCACTTGTAGCCAAAAAATTAGGTATAAACGATAAAAATGCTCAAGCGTTAAATGAGACTATAAAGAATACTGCAGAGCTTACAGAAAATATAAATAAAAGATTTGATTCACAAGTAATATCAATGTCTAGTGTAACTCTGAGCTATAGAGAAATAAATAAAGCTACTTTAGCTTACAATAAAAGTCAAAGAGACTTAGTTCAAGGCATAGACAAATTACAAAAAGCTTTCGAAACGTGGAGAGAAAGCGCCAGTGGTGCAGCTCTTGCTTATGAAGATTTTCTTAGAATAAATGCAACTGTGCCTACCGGTACTGCCGCTGTTATTGAGTTCTTTTTAGGCTCAGGTAATGCAGCAAAAACAATGGAGGCACAAGTTAGTTTAGCCAAAGAATCTTTAGAAGGAATGTTAAAAGCAGGTGATGAAACAGGCTTAGCAATTATGGAAGGTTATGGTGTAAATATCGAGAGCGTAACTAAACTACAAGCATCTTATAACGAAGCGCTAGATTCTGCTGCACAAGCACAAGCAAATGTAACAGATGAAATATTAAAAGCTAAACCAGCAGAGGCTAATGCACTTGATATTATAGAGAAAAAAGTAAAAGCTGGAATAAAACTAGAAGATTCAGAACTTGCTACTATTGAAAGGTACTCTAAGGATCATAAAGTGTTATCAGCTAGATTTGATGCAAATATAAATTTATTTAATTCAACAAAACTACTAGAAGGAGCGGTACAAAATTTAGATATAAATCAAAAACAAGCTGTTGCATCAGGTAAAGACATGGCAGATAGTACTAATGAAAGAATAGCTGCTGCCGAAGCTTTAGAATCTGCACTAACTGGAGCATCGGAATCGATAGGTAAATTTAACCAAGCCTTTATGCCAAAAACAAAAGTAGATGACATAATTGGAAGTTTTAACCAAATCAATTCTTCATTAGCAATGAAAGATGCTCAAGAAATGGGAAGTGGAAGAAAAGCTTTCTTTGATGATTTTCTCCAAGCAGACAATCCTTTTAGAAATATAATTTCAGGATCAACTACTGCCATAGTTAAAGATGGAAAAGAAGTTGGCAGAAAACTAAGAAAAGAAATATTTAAAGAGTTAAATATGCCTGCTGACGCAACAGAAGGTGACGTTTTTGAAAAACTTTTTGAAAAAGCACAAGAAACAATAACTGAGTATAGAGAACAAATAATACTTGCTAAAATTGAAATAGCAGAATTTACAAAAGCAGCAAAAAGATACAACAGTATTTCAGCAGGTGGACTTTCTGTAAATATAAAAGAACAAAAAGCTTTATTAAATATACAAAAGAAAAATGTTGAAGTAGCACAAAGTGAAACAGATATATTATTAGTAAATAATGGACTCGATAGAACTAGATTAAAGGCTATGAATGAAGCACTAGCTGGAGCAAAAACCGAAGAAGCCCGAGCTAAAATACTACAAGAATATGGAAAAAGTGAGATAGATATATTAAGTATTAGAGGCGCAATTACAGCAGAAAATACTGCAATAATGGAAAAAGAACTAAAGGTTGCCACTCATTTATTTGAAGCTGAACAAGCAAGACTAAAAGCTTTGCAGAAAGTTCAACAAGCACTAAAACAAGTAACACAGGCAAAACTTGCAGAATTTAAAATAGATCAACAAATTTCAAATCTTAAAACAAAAGGAACTACAGCTCTTTCTGCTGGAGATGAAGCCAAATTCGCTATAGAAGGTGCCTCTAAAAAACTCGAAATGTTCTTAATTGAAGCAAAGATGAAAAAATCTTTATTAGATATAGAAGAAAAAATAGTATTAGCAAGATTAAGAGTCCTTGCCAAACAAGATCCTCAACTAGCCGCAGAACTTGGAATGATAGAAAAACAGCTAACTGCAGCTACAAGAGCAAGTAAATCTGCAATCGATATTCAAATGTCAAATGCAGTAAAATCATTCACTATTGAGTTAGCCGCAGCAACTACTGCAGCTTTTGGAAAATCTATGGTCGAAGGAATACGAACAGCTGGAGCAGCTGGTAAAGCACAAATTGCAGAAATGGAAAGAACAAGAGCAGATAGAAGAAAGAAAGCCATGTCAGATGCACGAGTAAAAGCTATGCAAGAAGGCAAATCTGCTGGGGATGTAATTGATGCTGGAGTTAAAGGTGGTACGGATTTTGATAAACAAGAAGAAGAAGATCAAATAACAGCAAAAAAATTAAACAATCAACAACTGTTGAGAGAAAGTTTATTAAAGTCAGCAGAAATGTTTAAAACAATGGGCCCAGAAGGTGCATTTATAGGTACGGTACTAGCAGGCACTGTTGCAATTAGTGATTCAATGGTAGAGATGGGTAAAGTTTTCGAAGAAGCAGGAACAGGATTTGAAGGTAGTATGGAGAAAGCTTCTGCAGCTGCTCAATTTGCTTCAGAAGCTATAGGAGCAGTAGGCTCTATTATGGCGGCAAACTCAGCACAACAAGTGGCAGCGATTGATAAACAGATAGCAGCAGAACAAAAAAGAGACGGAAAATCAGCAGCCTCTATTGCAAAAATAAAAGCTTTAGAAGGAAAGAAAGAAGCTATGCAGCGTAAAGCTTTTAATCAGAATAAGAAAATGATGATGGCTCAAGCAGTAGCAAATACAGCCGCAGCTATAACACAAACATTCGCAGACAAAGGATACCCAGAGGGTGTACCATTTGCAGCAGTAATGGCTGGAATTGGAGCATTACAATTAGCTTTAATTGCAAAAACTAGTTTCCAAGGTGGTGGTAGTGATATTGAAGAACCAAAAGCTACTTCTTTAACTATTGGAAAAAGAAATAATGCAGTAGATGTATCACAACGAAAATCCTCTGGAGAACTAGCGTACCTAAGAGGAGAAAGAGGAACAGGTACAACTGCAAATAACTTTAGAACGGGTGGTGCTACAGGTATGAAAGGGTATGCAGCAGGGCAACCAATTATGGTCGGAGAACAAGGGCCAGAACGAATAGACATAATACCAAATGAAGATTTAGGTAGAAGTACGGGAACAACAAATATTAACTTTAACATAAGTGCAGTAGACGGACAAAGTGTACAAAGAATGTTAAACGATCAACAAGGAAATATTATAGGTATGATACAATCAGCAGCAAATGAAACAGGAGAAGAGTTCTTGCCACAAGTAGATCCAAGTGTTTATGGAACAGGTGGATAATGGCAACTTTTACTTCTTTTAATACTAGATTACCAGATCCGAATTGGGGAGTGAATGACGCTGGTGATGCGCACGCAACCAATTTTACGGAGGGGCCTGGATTCGCAACTGTTAAATTCACAAGCAACCAACCGACCTCTTTTAGTCGTACCAATAGTGGACGAGTTACTACTAGGGCAATTGCTGGACAATATTTTACAATGAATATTACATATAACCCTATGACAAGGGCTCAATTTGAGCCTGTGTATAATTTTTTAATCGAAAAAAGAGGCAGATTAAAACCGTTTTTTGTTGTACTTCCTCAATATAAAGATCCTCAAACAGCAACCAGTGGGCCAATTTCTGTACAGGGTAGTATAACTTCTGGAGATTCAAATTTTTTAATAGATAATATGAATAATGTTACTGGTGGATTAAAGCCAGGAGACATGTTTAACTTTACAGATTCAACTAATTCAAACCACAAAAAAGCTTATCAAATAGTACGAGTAGCAAGTCATACTGATAGATTAGCAAGTGACTCTGCTCTCAACACTAGTGATGAAAGACGCCTTTATGTAGTGCCTCCAGTTCAAAAAGATGTAGCAGATAATTCAACTATTGATTATGGAAACCCTATGTTTAGAGTAGTACAAAATAAAGATGTACAAGAATACTCTTTAGGAACTAATAATCTTTATACTTTTTCTCTAAGTTTAGAAGAAGCACAAGCATGACAAAGCGTAGTGTAAATACTTCCATCGAGGAACTACTAGTAAGTAATGAGCCCTTTGAGTATGCTCATCTTATAAAATTTGAAAGACCTTTTGCTAAATTATCTACTGACAAAGACTTCCGTTCTAATGCAAATAGATATGCGTATTTTACGGATGCAAGTCGTGATATTAGCTTTAATGATGGGTCTACGGATCAAGATGGTTCTGGAAACGGGTCTCAAATTTATAGAGCAAACAGACTCGAATCTGTAGGTACATATTCAGAAACAACTTCACCGAGAGCAACAAATATGAAATTATCCCTAAGTGGCAACCACTTAGGTACTTCTGTTTCTGTAACAGGAGATTTTTCAAGCGCAGCTTTTACAGTTGACTCTTTATTTCATGATGATAGAGATGCTACAGATTTAATAGACTTCGGTTTTCGTGAAGGCGACAAAATAAAAATAACAAAAAATGATGGTAATTTTTCTACTGGAGTTAGTTCTGTAATTTATATTATTACTGGTTTTACTACCGATAATCGTAAGATGACATTTGCTACTACAGGAAATGACTCAGATGATTCAACTACTTATCCAACAGACACAAGTGTAAGTGTAACACTATCTTTAGAATCGGAAGAAATTAAAGGAGCTCTTGAAGAAAGGTCAGCAACTTTAGCTAGTCCTTCTTTTTTAAATAGAGAAGTATTTATACATAAAGTATTTATCGACCCAGAAACAGGTGATATAATTGGAAACTCAAGCATTTTAGTATTTAAAGGTATAATAGTATCTTGCAATATAAATGAAGGATTACGAAAGTCAAGTGTAGAATGGAGTTTATCCAGTCATTGGGGGGATTTTTCACAAGTTGGCGGACGAATGACATCAGACGATTCCCATAGAGCATTAGATGAAAATGGAGTACCTCAACCTAGTCTAGCAATAAGACCAGAGTATGCAAGTGACTTAGGGTTTTTACATTCAGAAACTACACTTAATCAAATAGCAAACTACAAAACTTTTGAAACTCGTACGGAACTTAAAAGCAAAAGGCGGGGTGGTATTGCAGGACTAATGGGTCAAAGAAAGTATTATGAAGTTCAAAAACAAGTTGAAATAGATAACACGGTTGACTTAAATATTGGATTACAAGGAAAGTATTTACCTATTGTATATGGAGTGCAAAGACTTGGTGGAATACCTGTTTTTGCAGATACAGACAAAAATAAAAGTAACATTGTATATGTAGCAGATGCAATCTGTGAAGGTGAAATAGGTGGAATATACAATGCATACATAGAAGGAATACCTTTAATATGCACAGACGCAAACGATGAAGGGGCTAGAGGTGTAGTAACTACTCAGGGTTCTGTTTATAATAATGGAGCAGGAGTTACAAGTGATAGAGACAATAGTCAGATGCAATGTTATGGCAGAGCTGATAGAGGACAAACTCTTGGTGGACAAATTAAACAAAGTGCCGGTACATACTCAGCCTATACAGAAGCCCTAGCTTCAGTTGTTCAAAAAGCTAAGCAGCCCACTCATGATCCTATAGACGGAGAATTGAGTGATGACCAGCTAGAAGCTCAATTTGTACAACATGTATATGATGCAAAAGTACTTGCACTATCGGATATAACAAGTAAAGAAATAACTACAGCTAATGCAGCAGGTATGACACATGAAGATATTGGCACAGTTACACATCCACACAATATGTCTTTTAGTCTTTTTGCAGGTAAAAGTACTCAAAGAGCTTCTAACCTATTTCTAACAGAAGCAGCTAATAATAGATTCAAAAGACAAAGTGATTACTATAGTAGCGATCTTCCTTATTGGAGTACAAATCATAGACTACTTGATACAGCTTATATGGCTAATGCATATGTTATATCTGCAGACGCAACTTCCATACCTGAGGTAGAGTATACAGTAAAAGGAAAAGTAGTAGAGTGTTATAATACTGACAACACATATGTACCAGATCTACCCCTTGGTGGAAGTGATTCAGAAGCAAACTTCAAAGAAGGAGACATAGTAACTGTAGAACGAAGTAACAATGGTACTTCTTGGGCAACTACAAATGTAGAAGGCACATCTTCCGATACTTCTTTCAGAATATTAGATAAATATCTATTTACTGAGAATGACGGAACTACACACTATAAATTTAGATTAGATCAAACTCCTGATCTTGATGCAGTTAATGGCAGACCTACTTATACTTTTTTAAGATTGAAAAAAACAGGTTCAAACAACTACTGGCATATGAGAACATGGAATCATTCCAGAATATCCAACGGTCAATTTGATATTATTTACTTCACACCAAGTGCAGTAGGTAAGAATGGTAGTAACGAAATTCAGTTAACTTTTGGGAATACTACTGGTGGAAACCTAGATAAAGATTCTGTATTATTAAATGCAGGATATGCAGGCGATGCTGAAGGAAAAATTCTATACACATTCAGAATTAATAACTCCAATAAAAATATTAGTAGTTTACATAATCAAGTATTGAGAGGAGTTTGGAGCGGAGATGTAGTTACTTTTCCAGGAACTAGCTATCCTGATATAGCTAATGCTACAGGCATAACAATATATAAAAGTAGAAACTTTTACCTGCCTGGATCAAATGGAGTAGGAGATATAACAGCTGATACTGAATTAGCGGGATGTACTATAACACTTAATGAAACTGGAGAGTCAAGAATCATAGATAGCTTTAGCGCAAGTGATGATAGAATAGAAATAGATGTACCTTTTAATACTCTTGACGGTGACTACGCAGAAGTAGGAACAACTTTTAGTATAACAGGATTAACATCAGATAGAAGAACAACAATCAATCCTGCTTTACAGTTATTAGATTATATAAGCGAAAGTCGTTTTGGAAAAGGCCTAGACATAGATAATGATTTAGATCTTGCCTCTTTTCAAGCGTCAGCAAAATTATGTGATGTAAGATCAACAGTAAGGTTTATACTAGATGCTAATGAAACTTCTGTTGCACTAAATGATATTTATAAACTGGTAGATGGTAGCGGTAATCATGTTGCTTCTGGAACAGTTTCTAAAATAGAATCTAAAGTTAAAACAGATATGTCTAACAACAATACTACTGTTACTTCTATAACATTAAATAATGTTTCAGGTAAGTTTTATCATGAATGGCAAAATTACATTTATTACTCACCTGGCGACATAATTAAAAACAAAGAAGGCAGATTCTTTCGAGCTACAGCTACTTCTTATCTAAATACAGAACCTTTACAATCTAGCGTGCAAGGAACAACAGATTTAGGGACAACTTTAACTTTAACTAAAGAATCAGGAAGTGGTCCAAGCACTATAGATATTGATGGGGGATATGATCATGAGTATTCTTTATATGATTCTGATTTTGTAAAATATTGGAGATACTTAGGGTGGGAATATCACAAACAATGTTTTGTAACTCGTCATCAAACTAATTTTATTATTGATACTTCTAAATCTATATTTGAAAATGTTAATGTATTTTTAAGTCATTTTAATGGAGTTTTAGCCTATGAAAATGGAAAGTATGTGCTTGATGTAGAAACTCAAGTAAGTACTCCAACTTCTACAAACACTTTTAATAGTATAAATTATGATTGGAATGTTAATCCAGAATATATTGAAAGCTCAGATATTATAGGCTCAATAAAATTAGTAGATAACTCTCAACGTACTGCAAAAAATACAATCAAAGCAAGTATAGCTGACCCTCAAAATAACTTTGGTACTAGAAGTGTGGCTTTTTATGATTCAAACTTTTTAGAAACAGATAGAAATGTTAGAAAAACTGGTAGTTTTAATTACACAGGAGTAACTAATTATTATAACGCTAGAATAGGTGTAGAGCATGAACTAATTCAAAGTAGATTTAGTAAAGAGATAAGTTTTACACTACCGCCTAAAGGTATGTTGTTAAGAGCAGGTCAAGTTATTAATATAAACTATGAACCTTTTGGGTTTACCAATAAATTATTTAGGATTTCAAATATTAACTTCAACCCAGACTGTACTGTAAGTATAAAAGCAACTGAGTATGATGATAGTATTTATAAGATAACAGCACAAAAAGCAAATCAATTAAGAAAAGAAGCTGCTACTCAAGCACAGCCTTTAGTTGCTCCAAGTGCTCCAACTAATTTAGCAGCAACAACAACAAAACCCGGAACAGTAATATTAACTTGGACTAATCCTACTGACTTTGTAGAGGAAAGTGATGATGTTGAAATTTACTCATCAGCAGACAATAACAGAGCAAATGCTAGTCTTTTACATATCGAATCTGGAAATGTCAATAACTTTTCATATACAACAGCAGGAGCAGGAACAAGATTTTACTGGGTTAGAAATAGACGACTAACGAGTATAAACAAAAAACAACCAAAATACATTAAATCAGCTTATCATCCATCAAGTGCAACAGGTGGAGTAACAGGTACTTCAAAAATATCATCTCCTGTAATGGATGTAGATGTTGCTTCAATAACATTTAACTATAATGCAGATGGTGCACTGACTCCTGGAGGAGCAGATCAAGATGTAACTATAACAGTAAGAAGACAAAACTTAGTATCAAATCCTACTATTCAACTACTTGATAAGGATGAAAGTTCACAATCAGATATACAGTTTACAGATGGAAGTGTAAGTATTACAGGAACAACAGCAACAGTGGATGCTAGTACTTCCTCTGCTTCTTCTACACCAAAAATAGTTAAAGTAAGTATGTCAGAGGGTGGAGAAACTTATGTTAGAACAATTCCACTTTCAATAGCACAATCTGGAGCAGGAACTCCCGGACCTGCTGGACCTGCAGGACCAGCTGGTGTTCGTGATGGTGGTTTCTTCTCATACGAAGAATCTACTACATCAGGACTAAGTGATGCAGATGTTGTATCATGGACAGGAACGCTAACTGATGCTGTTGCCAATGAAATCGCAGCTTTAGTTATAGCTTCAGCGGCTGACAATACAATTCGACCAAACGATAGAATACTCGTGACAGACAATAGCGAACAAAAAGCAGGAACAAGAGTATACACAGCAGCAGCAACAGCAGTAGCTTCAGAAGCAGATGCGGCAGATTTTAGTTCTTTAGTAGTAGAACATATTAGTGGTTCTTTACTTGTTGATGGCACACTAAGTGCAGATAAAATTACATCAAACACAAACTTTACAAATAATTTAAGTGTATCAAGCTCCTTAACACTTGGAGCAACTGGTGGAACAGGTGTATTGAAGACTCCTGGCAAAGACAGTTTTACAGACAATACAAATGGTTTTTACTTAGATACAACTGGAGATCTATTTATTGGAGATGCATCAAACCATTTAAAATACGACGCATCAACAGGCGGACTATCTTTAGCGGGTAACTTCTCATTAGCAGGACCAACAGGACCAACAGGATCAGCAGGCTCAAACGGTAGTGATGGAAGTGATGGAAGTGATGGAAGTGATGGAAGCCCAGGAGGACCTGGACCAACAGGACCACCAGGACCCTCTGGATCAAATGCTGTTATGGCGTCTTATTTTCTTTTAGTACTAGGTGATACAAATGCGCCTACAGATAGTGAGTTTAGTTCTGCTGTTGGACGAGCCCCAATAGCAAATGATGTAGTTCTAGTAACAACAAATTCATCGAGTTCAGGTGCAGTTCCTAAAGCCTATAAATATGGTGGAAGTTCGTGGTCAAGTGTAGTAGGAATTGTTCATGGAGATATGGTGGTAACAGGTTCAATAAATGGTGATAGAATAAATGCCGCTTCTACAATAACAGTAGGCGGATCAAATATAGTTCTTGATGGCGGAGCCAACAGAATAGTAATTTCGGATTAATTATGACAAATAGAGTATTAGCAGGAAACAGATCATCGGGAGGATATGGACTATATGTTTCAAAAGCAAATAGTGATGTCCTTACTTGTGACAATAAAGATTTACTATTTACTAGTAATGAAAGAGCAGCAGCAGGTGGATTAGTGTATGCAGGAGGCTCTCAGTCCTCTGTTTCAAGTGGTATAAATTTTTTAACAACAGGAAGCAAAGCTGATCTAGGATACATACCTCTAGTAGTAACACAAGAAAAAAGAAATAGTACATGGAACTGGGGTAATCAGACTTTAGGAGATTTAACTATAAGTAATTATTCAAATAATATATCAGTATTTACTTATACCTCAAGTACTTTAACTCCTGCAAAAACAATAGCATATCCTTTTAATAACAAAGGAGTCTTTGAATCAAGAAGAACTTCAGTTAGTGATTATGGAGGAGGAACAGGAGGATCACACGCTTGTGCTGATTTAGAATTTGTTGTTTTAAAAATACCTTGTGCGTATGGACAAATGACAAGCACTTATTTTAAGAATATAGTAAATTATTAACATGGCAAATAGAGTATTATTAGGAAATAGAAGTACAGGTGGTTATGGACTGTATGTATCAGATGACTCAGGAAGTAGTAATGACGTACTTACTTGTGATAAAGCCAAGTTATTGTTTTGGACAGACTCAGGAGAAACAGGAACTAGTTTTGTAGCTAAAGGAACTCATCAAACAGTGCCTTATTCTGGAGGAACGGGGTCAACAGCTCCTGTAACAGGATCAACAATTAACTTAAGTTCTAACGCAACAGCAAGTCAAAGTCATCAAAACTTAGGTGCAGATACATTTGTTTATGGAGGAAGAATTGATGGAGCAACAAGTGCAGCAACAAGTAGTTTTTCAAAAGGTGCTTTTGCATCGAGTGTATCATCAACAGGATTTACATTAAATAGAGAAGGAACAGGAGCAACGTATACAGTAGCAGTTTTTAAAAAGTTAAGCAGTAGCGCATTATATTAATCATGGGAAACAGAATATTATTAGGAAATAGAAGTACAGGCGGATATGGACTGTATGTATCAAAAACAGGAGACAATGTACTAGATACTACAAATCCTCTTGCTTTTGATTCTCGAACAGGAACAGGATGGTCTATAAAACAGGCAGGGCAATTTGCAACATCAGGTACTCAAAACATAACACATAATTTAGGCTATAATCCTTTATTTGCCATTCGTTACTGCACATCTAGTGAGTTAAGTAGTAATGTAGCCACAAAAGTTTTTACTCCTTCTTATGTTCATGCAACAGAAAGAGATGATACTGTTCCTTTTGAGCCTGATTTTACATTTGATGGCTTTGGAGCGTATGTATATTTTAACGGTACAAATAATGTAAGAGTTACAACAGTTGGTTCAACTACTCTTTACTATTCATATATAATTTTTAACGAACCAGATTTCACAGGAGGAAAAGGGTTATGAACTATCACGTATTTTTTGATAGTAATAAAAATATTGCATGGTCGAGTACGGCAGGAGTAGACTCGACTATTATTTCAGAACAAAAATCAGCACATAACTATGACTATCTATTAGCTGATTTATCAGAAGTGCCAACAGGAGAATTCTTTTGTGTAAATTCAGATGGAGATGCAGTTATTGCAAAATCTACTTTTTCTCCTTCATATAGCACGACAACTCCAACTGTTGATACAGTAATAAATGTAACAGGAGTACCTTCAGGAACTGAAGTCTTTTTAGATGGAACTTCGGCAGGAACTATGTCTAACACAACATTAACACTAACAGCACAACAAAGTGGGTCTTTTATTGTAACTTTAACAAAAGATAAATATATTGATCACGAAACAACAATAACAGTATCGAGGTACTCATCATGAATGTAAATTTAACAAAAGCTGGAGCAACAGCAGTAACAAAAAGAGCGTCTTACTATGAAAGTTTAGGAGATCAGTTAGATAAACTATACCATGATATAGATAATGGCAAACTTGGGGAGGATGCAAAAACTTCTACCTTTTTTCTAGGTAGGAAGGCAGTAAAGGACAAATACCCGAAATAATACTTCTAGCATACCCCAACTAGAAAATATTTCTTGACAGATACCTTAGATTTTGGTATAATAACATAAATGGAGAAAATAATAAAATGGCATCAGGAACTTATAATTTCACAGTAGAGCAAGGAGCGACTTTTACCCGACTCCTTACCCTACAAGAAAACAGCTCAGCAATGAATTTGACTGGGTACTCGGCCGCTTCACAAATGAGGGCAACAGCAGATACTAGCACAGTAGCTGGTACTTTCACTGCAACTATTAGCGACGCTAGTAATGGGCAGATAACTTTGTCTATGACAGCTACTCAAACAGGGGCAATCGAAGAAGGGATTTATGTATACGATACCGAAATAACAAGTGGTGCTGGCGCTATAACTAGAATACTACAAGGTAAAGTTACAGTAACTGCAAACGTGACAAGATAATGTCAATAACAGTAACAATAACGGAAACTCCAACTTATGTAACAGTAACTGAAAGTAATAACACAGTTACTTTAAATCAGAGTGATAATCCAATAACAGTTACTACTTCTACTGACTTAGTAACAGCAGCAAATTTAGCTGGAGATGTTAGTTATACTCAAACAGGCTCGCTACCTGGCGGAAATGTTCAAGAAGCATTAGCAGATTTAGCAGACCAATTTTTTAGGCAAGCATCCACACCATCTGGGGA
>TARA_R110002012_G_scaffold122759_2_pt1 | contig 15820 bp, 3 predicted proteins | sample TARA_R110002012 | Tara Oceans TARA_R110002012 (sample SAMEA4396515) | marine metagenome | biome: Westerlies Biome; feature: [DCM] deep chlorophyll maximum layer (ENVO:01000326); material: water (ENVO:00002006), including particulate matter (ENVO:01000060) such as... | depth 40 m
CACTAAGTCTTCCATTAGTTTAAAAGCTGCTTCTTTGTCTCCATCTTTCAATGCAGACCTAATATCATCAACATCGTCAGGAGGTAGTATTAACTCCCCACCTGTAGCCTCACCAACCTTTTCTCCATCTTGAACCATGTCAATAGGGTTTTCTTCGTGGCTAAATTTTCCTGGCGTAACTCCACCATCTTCACCTATCTTTCCGCCTTTTTCTGATTTTACTATACCAAGTTCTGTTAAAGCACCTTGTCCAATTCCAGCAGACACATCTTCAAGACCTCCATAGATGTTTTGTGTGGCAGCATCTTTTTCAGCCTTTATACCTGCGACCTCTGCTCCAGCAACATCCAACCTCTGCTTCTCTACAGCTTGTTGCTCTTTAGCTAAGTTCTGCATAGCTGAAGTTTTAGCTCTTTGTTGCATACCCATTAAATCTGTACGTTGCTTTGCAGCTTGACTCTCTAAAGCTTGAACCCCTGCTAGAGCGTTTCTAGGATCTTTAGCTAAAGCACCCATAGCAGAAGCCCTATCAGCAGCTTGCTGACCTTGCATCTGTTCTATGTAGCCTTGATCCATAGGCTCGTCTGCCATCTTTTGAGTGGCTGAGCTAACCTGTCCTTTCAACCTATCTTGATCAAAAGCCTCTTCAGCCTTTCTAGCTCTTCTTTTTTGTAGAGCTCCAGAAATCATTTTACCTGCACCAAGGGCTGCAGTTGCAGCTCCAACAAAAGCCTTAGGTGTTTTCTTTTTCTTACTATATTTTATCTTAGGTTTTACTCTACGTGCCATGTTATTGAATTTTTACAAATGTACTAATTTTTTTCTTATTATTTATTACTAAGCTCACTCTTGTCTACATCTACGTTAGCAGCGTATAAGTTAAACTTGTATTTAGACAATACTGCAGTTCCTGGATGTTCAGTCGTTAAAGTTGTCATCATATACTGACCCTTCATTTTTTCACCTTCTACGTGGCCATCTTTAACTATAAACAAGAAACTTTCAAGCTCATTATGCGATGGTTGGATATAATCAAAATCAGCTACAAAACCAATTTCTTGTCTACCTGAAGAATAAGGGTACCCAAGGAATACAACTTGCGATCCATTCTTTGCAGATCTTCTAGCATATAGTTTAACGTTAGTGCTAAGAACTCGTGATGGTAAAAGAGATTGACTTGGAACCTGTTGACAAACAAATACAGAACCTTTAAGGAATGTTGTTGAATCATACTGATTATTAAAGTTAGTTATATCAAATCCATCACCTGAAATGTATACATATTCAGCACCAACAACCATTTGATCTGACCCTATAGAGTTGTTTATAAAGCTACTAAAGGTTCCTCTTATGTTTTTAAAGATAGAACTAGTAGAAATCATGGTTAAGACTAACCCAATACCAGTAAACTCTGATCCGTCACCCTGCCCAGCACCATAAGCACCACCATAACCTGAAACACTATTTGTTAATTCAGAAGAAACAAAAGGAATATTAGTGTAGTGCACACCTTCTTTTGTTTTGTAATCTATAACCTCCATGTGATTATTTAAAACATCAAGAGTAACACCACCTGATAAAGAAATGATATTATTTGAAATAACAGACGTAACAATTCTATTTATAAAAGCGTATTCTCCTGATGCATTCTTTCCAAAAATTCTAACTAAGTCTCCTACCCTTACCTCTTCAAAAAACTTAACACCTTGACCTATAATAACATTACTTCCATATTCTGAAAAAATAGGGGAGTTTGTATCAGAAACCAAACCACTAACTTTTTTAAATGCAATGTTAGTAGATATACCTCTTTCGTAACCATCCTCTAGATCAGGACCTTCAATAACCTGACCTATATTAGTATACATAGACGCAAGTAACTTAACATCACTCTCCAGACTAAGAGCGTTAAAAGATTTTACAGAAGAAGGATCTGCGTTAAATGGAAACTGTATGTGAGAATCAAACTGAGAACCATAAAAACTATTGTAGTGTCTATTAATTCTAGTAAGGTAGTATTCCTCAGTAATACCATACATGTTTTGATAAAATCTATCAGTCATGTTGTGTCTATAGAGTCTACCATCTTTAAAGCTAATAAACTGTCTACCAACTTTACTATAAAACTCTGGATAAATATCATAGAATGATGTCCATCTATTTATTCTCTCATTAAAAGCTAGAGTCTTAGCTTCATAAACCTGCTCTCTACGTCTATTTTGATACTTATCAAAAGAAGAATCCCAGAACGTTCTACTCCCTTCCCATAAACCTTCACCTAGTTTTGCATAAACATTAGGGAATGATACAATATACTCGTCATATTTAGGGTCGTATCCTGCAACAATATTAAAGACTTCACCAGAAGGACTCTCACTAGTATCAGCATTATGTATTACATACATCTCACCAAGATCCCTAAAGTAATCTCTCATTCCGTTATCTGAAATAACTGTCAAGCCATCAGCTGACAACCTTAAAACAGCACCTCTTTTGATGTCAACAAAATAAAATATATTAGCAAACTTAACAATACTTTCAGGGTGGTAACCACAACCATAATCACCTTTATAAAGGTTTACATAGTTTCCTATAATATTTGTAGATAGAGAAACCAACCCTTCTCCAGATGCAGTGTTAAGGATGTCTTTTTCAACTAACACTCTACCAACTTTGTTCTCGTGGAATATAATTAAGTCATTATCTCTAGTTTGTAAAGACTGTATAGATCCAAAGTCTTTGTTATAGTCAAAGTAAGGAACGTTAGCAAGGTTAAAAGAAGATAACCCGTTAGAAGATCCTGTACTAGAATATGTCTCTGAGTAGTATACAGATGCCCCTAGTCTTCTCTGAGCGGAGTTGTTATTAATAATATTTATCCTACCTCTACTGTAGTGGTTTGTTCTATGGAAGTCATTAAGGTAGTAGTCTTCAGGGAAGAATACTTCTTTTTCACTTCCATCGGTTACATTAGCCATACTTCTAGGCTTTAAGTATACATCTCCACTTGTCATTTTTATAGTAGATGGAATACTAGATATGTAATCACCAATTGCTCTATTGAAAGTAAAGTCGTGACCTTGAACAGAAAATCCTCCATGGTTTCTGTTAGGTGACCCAGCATTCATTACAGGAAACTTTGGTCCTACCTCGTAGTAAACCATAAGGTCTGAATCTAAATCTTTCTTAGGTCTGTATATCTCTGCTATAAGCTTATTGTAACCACTAGTTGCAAGGTTAAAACCTGCGTGAGCTATACTAATAGTATTACCTGCTCCAGCTCCTTCGTAAATAACAGAAGATTCACCAGGATCATTTATCCTTAAGTAAAAGCCTTCTGTTGTTTCGTTAACACTTATTGGTGGCTCTTCAACGTCAAGGTAAAGATCCATTCCAGCAATCTCTAAATCTATGTATTGTGAGAACTTATGTCTAGAACCATTCCTGTCAAAACTTATAAATCTAATTCTATCTCCAGCAACATAATTGTAGTTTAGCTTAGAGTTGTTAGCTTGATTATAACTCCAGTCTTGACCTTTTAACGCACCCATGTTTAGGTATATCTGCTTGTCGTTACTATCTTCTGCTACTTTAACACCAACAAACATCATTTGAATAAACCCTGGAAAGTCGCTATCTGGATCGTTATCAATAGTTGTATTTCCTGTGTAACAAACCTGATAATGAGTTGCCCATACAGGAGGTCTACTATATATATTGATTTCAGCAGCAGCCCCTTGATTTAAAGGTGGTCCTGCAGACTCTGTAAAAAACTTATTGTAAGGTCTAGTACCGTTTAAAACAACACCACCAGCAGCCTCTGCACCTTGCACTCCTGAGTAGTCAACAGCAGCGTTAACAAACGAACATCTATTGGTCTCGTCAAAGTAAGATATACCAAAGTTGTGGAAGGCTCCTGATTTATAAGAAGATGTTCCTCCGTCACCAGAAATAAATACAGATTCGTTAGCTGAGTCAAAAGGGTTATCCTGACCCCATCCAGCACCATTTAATGTAAATGAAAACTCATTATTTTTATTGTACTTAAAAGTAACTATTAAAAGTTTAGCTCCAGTGTTGTCATAGTTAGAGTTAAATGTCGCTACAGTTTCGTTACCACAAGGTCCAACTTCACTACCATGACCAAACTCTGTAGTAGTCACTCCAAGACCTTGGTTTATAGCGTCAGCAAGAAACTGACCTAACTCGTTAACATCTGTGATTCCAGTAACGTTTACACCTGAAAGAGAGAAAGTACCATTTCTTTTTTGTCTACTACCAGTATCAGGTTTTTTATCATACTTCCATATGTAGCTTATGTAAATCATTTGTGTTCCACCAGAGGATAGGTTTAGACTACCTAGGTCCCAAGCTTGACGATGTTTAGTACGTCCAGCACTGGCTCCAAAAGGGCCATGCCCCCCTCCAAGATCAAGGTTAAATAACTCAAAACTTGGAGAATCTGGAGAATCTGTTTGTAAGCTTGAAAACCCACCTTGACCTGACTCAGTTGAAGTTAGAATTTGAACAGTCCCATTTTGTACGGTGGAAGCATCACTATCTTCATCAAAAGCAAACCTTGAGCTGGCTATAAGCTTAGTGTTATCATACCCCTCTAAAACGTTACCATAAGCAAGTCTATTGTTTGATAATATAGTTTGTGCTTTAGCAAGCTTTGGTACAGCATCAAAAAGTTTATCAGAATCCCTCTTGTCAATAAAAGGGTAAGTACCGTTATTGTAAAAACTTACACTTGAAGTAACTAAGCCTTCTTCCTCTCCCAGTATAGGATATTGATATTCTGGCAAGTACTTGTTCTTTGCTTTTTTAAGGTAATTTATAAAGTTATTTGTTGCAGTGTCAATTAAGAAAAACTCACCAGTGTTACCTTTTCTAGCGACAATCTCTACATCTTTAACATCGCCAATACCATCTTCATATGCTACATCTATCACGTTTGATATAGAGTTGTAATCTGAAGCGTCAACAGCAGAATTTAAACCAAATACAGGATCTATTGCAATATCCGATATAGGACTATAAGATGTTTGCTCGTTGTCTATATGAATATATCTGTATTTAAACTGAAATACGTTATCAAGAATATTGTTAGTAGCAAATGAAGGGTCTAACCTTAGCTCTGTAAAAGGCTGATGAGTAGGCTGATGTTTTACAACGTCAAAATACTTCATCTTATCCTCGTAAGTTCCAAAACTAATAAGAGGAGAGTAAGCGTCTAAAATACGTTCTCTGTTATCAGAATAAGGATCAGAGTACAGTATAACACCATCAACAGGAGTAAAAGCTCCTGGCCAAGGGGAGTCTGTAATTATACCTACAGCATTTTGCCCCTGAAAAGAAACAGGATGAGCAATAGAGTTTGTAGCTTGATCGTATGGAGAAGCTAAAGTAATAGTGTTTCCAACTACAGTAGATATTTGATAGTAGAAAGGGAAGTAGTTATTATTAGCATCCTCTATACCTATCCAGTCACCTTCAAAGTCTTCTAAGCCATGACTACTAATACTAGCTGTTACAGTAGGACTACCAAGAGAAACTGAATATGTAATACCTACTTTAGGTTTTCTAACTACCCCTATAATCTTAGAGTATCCGTTTATTCCTGTAGCCTCAAGACCTGAGGTCGCACCAAGTTGAGCATAAATATGATCCTCTGCTAAAAGGTCGTGGTTATTTGAACCAATACCTATATATACAGTTGATGTAGCACTTCTATAGTAAGCATCTTTAAATACAAACTTAGGGTTGTTTATGTTTTTCTCGTTTTGCTTTGCAAGCTCAACGTTTATTTTTTTAGGTCTCTGCCAGTTGTCTGTAAAATAAAGAATATTATCAACTTTACTTATACCTGTTATAGGGTACTCATCACGAAAGTTTAATATACGGTTATTAGAGTTGTCACTAGAAGTTCTACCATCTTGATAAATAGTTGCAACAGAGTCAGCTATTAAGTCGTACTCTAGTATGCAGTCATACTTTTTATTATTTAAGTGTTGATTGTGTACAAAATAATAAATCTTATTTTTAGGTTTATCCTCGTAAGCTCCAATACACTTATACCCGCCAGCAACAATAGGAACCTCTCTTACAGCACCAGTCAGCTTATTTTTTAAAATTCTTTTAGCAGAACCATTCATTATCCTTGACTTGCTATACAAAGGATCTAAGTAGTTAGATCTACCTTGTGCAGAAACAGTTCTTTCGTATAAAATTTTTAATACAGAGTCTTGTGTCGCTTGAGTGGTTGTGTCAACATCAAAACTTTCAACAAATTTTATAGATATATTATCTATCCAACCAGTAAAACCTTGACCCTTTTGTTTATTATTGTCAGCTTGATTTGGATTAGGGTCATTGTCAGGACTAGTAAACGTTATAGTGTCTGCTGTGTAAAAATCTCCAGTCCTTATATAAATTTTATGCATTCTAAGAGCACCATGAGCAAAATCATCTATAATTGCAGTATTCTCTCCAGGTGCACTAGGACCCCATACTCGAAATTTTTTATTTCCGTCAGAGTCATATTCGTAATATCCTGTATTTTGATCGTAACTACCACTAACGCCAAGCTGGTCTGAAGGGAAAATAACTGTATTTTCAGAACCAACACCAGCATTATTATTACCTAAATTAACTGTAAGTCGTCTACCTTCATAATTATTGATAAAAAGACCATCTTCATTTGTACCAAATCGACCCCAGCATTCAAAGGTAATCTCATAAAGAGTTCCAGGCTCTAAGTCTACAGATTTTGATAAAATATCCTCAGAAAATACTACACTATTACCTCTATTAGTCCATTGATTACCTACAACAATCCAAGCTGGGTTTTGAGAAGCAAGACTATTTGATGATGTCCAGCCTGCAGCAAGTCCATCAGGATTAGCATTACCAGTTAGTAAGTTTGTATCAGAGGTAGTAATAGTTACTGCACCTGAGCTAGGGCTAGAGATTAGTAAATCATTAATTTGCTTTGAACCATTAAAACCAGAGTTAAAAGCTGCTCCTTGACCACCGTCCAAAGGTAATCCAGCAGTACCTTGATTGTTTATTCTAAAGTTCCAATTAGGATCTCCAGATATAACAGATATAGTAAAATGAAGTCCCCTATCTATTACCTCTCCACTCTCGTCAAGAAACGTGTAACCCTCACCTATAAGTGGTGATTGGGTAGAAGACATTGAGTCATTTGCATTAAAGTTTTTTAACGTAAGTTTTAATACTGTCTCATTTTCTTGACCTGGATTTACTACCTTAAGGTGTTGATGACCAACGCCAACACCTTCACTATATGTATGAGGTTCAGACCCGTCAAAATTATGACAGCTACCATATATAGATGAAGCTACAGTGCTTCCAATAGACGCATTGTAATGAACACCTCCATTATGAATAAGTAAATACCTATCTGAAGCAGAATAGCTGTAATCGGTTATACCAAGGTTTTCATTTATCCAGCTAAGGGTAATTCTTGCACTACCATCTCCTTGAATATCAAAGCCTGGAGCTATATCTCCAAATATAACAAAACTATGTTCTTCGTAAATATTAGCGTCATCGAGTAATTCTCCCTGCTCAACATTTGATAGTTGCGTTTGAATAGATGATATAATCTCGTTAAGGTTAGTTACACTTGTATTATAAGTGTTATTATATTCAGCAATAGATGCCTCTGAAGTAGTTGATATTAATTGTAAATCACTTAAAGCGTTAGATAAATATCCAGTTGAAAAGTTTTGAATATCTGAAGTAAGGTTAGTAAGCAAACCTAACAAAGAGAAAACATCTTGAGTAAGATTTGTATTGTCAACACCTATAAGTTGTAGATTTTGATAAATATAGTTATAATTATCATTATATTCTTCGTTAGCAGCATCAATAGCAGCAGCAACAGCTGCATCAATATCAACTTGAGTGAATCCACCTGCAGCCTGTCCATCATTATAACCACTTATATAACCTATATCATATGAAGCACCTATATCACCTGGACCAAACCCATCTTCTGGTGTTACCGAAGCAACACCTGCATCATAAGCAGCGTCAACATCTGCTTGTGTTATTCCATCATCTGGTGTTACTGAAGCTTCACCATCAACCAAACCTATGCTATAACCTTCAGAATAACCGTTGCTATACGCAATAGTAATATCCTCAGGGCTAGAAATGTTAGATATATCAACAAAAGTTGATATAAGCTGACTTTGTATACTTTGAAGGTCTCCTGTTAAAACACCAATCTGCTCATCTGTTATAGCAAGGTTATTTGGAACTTTTATTAAATAAACATTATCTATACTACCATGAAAAGTACTAGCTCCGCTAAATTTAAGCTTAACATTATCATTAATATCATCAGAGGTTTTATTTAATCTGTGAATCCGTATTCCATCAGTACTAGAAATATTAGGACCGATACCATTATTTGCTACATTAAGAGAAGAATTACCATCTCGAAGTGATATAGAAGGAGTGCCCTGTCCAGAAATATGGTATGAAATTATATACTCTCCTTTAGTAAAACTGTTATCAGCAACGTCTATCTCTGCTGATAAAGATCCGTTAGCACCATTATAACTTGTATAGTTAGAGTTAGCAAATACTATTTTCCCACCATTAATCTCTAAGGTAGAAGTTATAATACCATCGTAAAGAAATACATTGCTATCATCATCAAAAGTGCTATTCAATAAGATGTTATCAAAACTTCCTAAAGCTGCAATATTACTTAAAGTCTCTAGAGATAAATTTAAAGCAAAAGAAATTGATGATACAGCAGCATCAACATCAGCCTGAGATACACCATCTTCTTGATTATTAAGGGCCTCTTCAAGATCCTGCTCTTGCTGGTTAACAACCTCAACTAAGGCTGAAACTAGTTGATCTGCAGTTGCTAAATCATTATCTGCTTCAACTAAAGCATCCTGAGCGGCAACTAAATTAATTGTCGCCTGAGAAAGGGTTGCACTAAGGTTATTTAAAGATGCGTTTATGCTGGTTATTTGAGAACTAAGATTAACATTATTAGCAGTAAGAGTTCCGTTTGCTCCTTGTAAATTAGCTATCTGGTTCTCTAAATTAGTTGTGTCAACTACGCTGTCTAACTGCTCTGTTAAGTCTTCTATGGTAGCGTTATTCTCAGCTATGGTAGCATCGTTAGTAGCTATTGTTGCTTCTAAACCAGCTATTTGATCTAAGTATTCCTGTTCTTGCTCTGGGGTCTGACTCCCCATATTAGCCTCTGCTTCTGCTAAAGCTGTTTCTGCAGCTACCTGTGCCTCATACGCTGCTGTTGCATCTGCTGTTGCGGCTGCAAGTTGAGAAGCAAAGTCTACTTGTGCAGCCTCCAGGTTAGCTTGTGCGTCTTCTAACTGCTGAGCAAGTTCACTTTGAGGGTCAGAGTTTGCTAAAGAAAGAGCGTTGGCATCAGATAGAATAGTTTCATATAAACCTACGATTTGTTGAAGAGTAGAATAATACAAAGCGTAACTACTTGTCTCACCTGGGTCCTCTAACTGTATTAAGTTTGTAACTTCACCATAAGTGTCATCACTCCCTTCTCCTGGAATAAAACCATCTATATTACTAGCAATAGCTATTAAATCTTGATGTAGAGATAATAAATCATTAGAGTCAGTTTGAAGGGCCTTAATTGCGTCTACAAGTTCAGTTAAATTTTGAAATCCTGGATCTCCACCTATAGTTTCATCTAAATCAACAATTGCCGCAATAGCACTCTCTAAAGCTTGTATTTGATCGTTTATATTTGACTCTAAAGATACGTCAGAAAAAGACGCCTCATTTAAAGAAGTAATTAAACCACCCACTAGAGTTACCATTTCACTAGTACCGAATGAGTTGTAAGCTTCAATAAGATTGTTTACACTTGCAGAGGCTGTCTCTCCAAACGTTACAGTATTTAACTCGCTTATACTATTCTGAATACTTTCCAATTCAGCTTCAGCAGCATTAATTTGATCATTTAAATCACCAATATAACTCATGGTATCAGAACTTATTTGCTCAAGAATAAAATCATCTAAAACAACTAATCTGTCGTTAGAAGAATTATTTTCATTTCCTAATCTTATTGCAAAATGATCTGTATTTGAAAAATAAAATATATCTATCTCATCTCCACTTCTAACTTCACCTGCTACTGATCTCCATTCAGGATATACTGAAGTACCATCACTAAGTATATGATTTCCCCCATAAAAAGACAACACACTACCAACTTCTGATGTAGTGTCGGAAGACTTTGCAGAACCTGCTACTTTAAATCTTAACCTATAATATTCACCTGAAGTTACACCAATATTTAAACCATCTGTAGCATCATAAGCCGCAACAGCTGTTATATTAGTAGATGAAGCATTAGGTTTCCTCTCTAAAACTAATCTAGCAGCGTTTATATCAATAACTTCTTCAGCATCAATAGGGATGGCATCCTGACCAATTGTTGTGCTATTCTCGTAAAGTATCCATCCTTTACTACCATCTAATAGAGAATTTTGATCAGTTACAAGAAAATTGTTATTAGGTGCAAGAAGATTAAGACCTACAACAACATTGTTTATACTCAGTAATAAATTTGTATAAGTCTCAATTAAAGATTCTGATTGATCATTAAGTATTGTAATCTCATTTATATAAGTTTGTATGTTACCCTCTAAGCCACTAACTTGACCTTCTAAATCACTAATTGAATTTAAATCCGAATTTATATTAGCAATTAACCCAGCTAAAGTCTCATCATTTGTTTCAATGACAGTGTTTAAGTCTGATAAGTTACTATTTATTGTAAGGTAGCTAGATACAGCGTCCGCAGAACTTAAAGCAAGAGCCTCATTTAAAGAGTTTATAGTAGAGTTGTACTCTGCAGTTAAATCACTAAGTTGAGAGTTGAGACCATCTATAGTGTTTTGTAATTCATTAATTATTTGATCTTGATTTTCGTCAGCAACAATTATGTTATCATAAGTCTGTCCATACTGAGTAGTTTGATGAAGGTTTACATTAACACCACTAAACCACTCTAAATCTCTTACAGACGTACCTTGCTGATACTGATCTATAACAGTCTCTAGGTCAGTACCAAAAACTAAATCAAAAGTATAAGAGGCTCTAAAAGCAACTACAAGCTCACTTTCAGGTTCTTGATATTGTTTTATTGACACTCCAGACAGCACTATAGTGTCTTGCTCTGCAAAATTACTTTTTATAGCTAACTTAAAAGATTCATTGTTTTCTTGTGCTTCAAACTGAAAAGAAAAACTACTGTCAGTAGAAGTTATTACAGGGCTAGTGTTTTTTCCATCTTTAGTTTGGAAAACAATAGAGTTCCCTGAAGATGAAAAGGTAGATATGTTTGCCTCTATCCTATAAGTCTCACCTTTAACAAGACCACCTGATGGAACAGGGAAGAATAACTCTTTATCAAAATCTGCACGAGCAGAACTTATTATAGTTATAGTATTGTTATTTATAGAGGTGTTAGTGTTAGAGTCAATAAAGTTACGGCTAGACCCACCATAATCAAAACTAGAGAAAGAGTTGTAAGACTCTAAAACTTTAAAGCTGCTAGCAGAAGCTGTAGCACTAAGGTTAGATCTTCTAAAAACTCCCAACTCAGTGTTAGCGTTAAAGCCAGTTGCTACGTTTTGATTTGCAGTAGATATAGTGTGAGTTGTAGCAGATGACGATCCAGGAACAATTATTTGAGTGCTGAAGGGTATACTAATCTTGTCAACAATTGAAGCAGCTATTTCAGTTCTATCGCCATCAAACTCAAAAGGATCTCCACTATTGAAATCACTTTCAAACTGGTCAAACACACTTTGAGCAAATGGTATAGCTTGAACAGTGCCATTCTCATTTGTAACAACACTAAACAGCTTAAACTCGTTTAGAGGATCTTGAGGTGTCTCAGGGTTTATACCAGTTATTGTCATTAAGACCTCTGTTATAGTAGCGTTACCACCAAAAACATTTATGTCCCCTATAGGGTTACCATTATCATCCTCAGCGATATTTTCATCAGCACCAATAGTTACTTCAGTTGTTATTGTTTCAAAACCATCGACCATTCCTAAAAAAGCAGCATCATCTGGCAAAAATGAAATGTCTAAAAATCCGTATGGTTGACCATAAACAACACCTTCACTTGTTTCAATATATACAGTATCACTCCAAAGCTCTCCTTGAGTAAGATTAGCTTCAAGACTTATAGATGGAGTACCACCTAATCCAGCTGCAGAAGGTCTAAGGCAATCTATTAGAAAATCTACATCTGGAGTGTTTGATATTATTCTTAAAACTAAATACGTAAAATCACCAAGGTGTGTATCAGTGTCTATAGATCCTAACTCTGTTAAAGTATTTGGCTGGTAATCATTATTAGAACCATTAGAAATATAAATCTCTGATCTCCCTGTTATACTTATATCCTGGTCGGATGAGGTGCTAAATCCAATAAGAGGTATATCTTGACTAAAAATACCATCAATAGGATTAAAATTTTGATACAAAAATCCTGCAGCAGTTGATCCCGACCCATAACCTTGACCAAACGTAAAAACACCCAAAGTATTTAAAGATGTAAACATTGGAGATAGGTTTCCAGAGGAATCCTGGTTAAGCAACATTAGTTGCAAATTACCAGAATCCTTACCTCGAAAAAGAATATCTTTATGATAAAAAATTTGCTCCTCTGTAGTTACTACAGGCTCAATAACATGCTCATCTAGTATTTCTACTACAGTCTCCGACTCGTCTATAAAGTTATAGTTAGTCTCTTGAGTTCCTTCTATGTTTTCAACAGACCCTGAAGTACCATCAGACGAAGCAATATTCCTAATGTTTTTTGCGTCTCTATAATCACCTTGTTTAATAAGGCGTGGTTCAGAATCTTTATCCATTCCACCCGTAAATACTCTCTTATCTTGTGCCATTATAAATTATATCTTAGGAGATTGCTTAAATGCTTTTCTAGAGGTCTGCATAGCAGCCTCTTTATTAAAGTTCATCATTCTAGCTCTAGCTAATCTTTTCTCGTTGTAGTAAGCTCTTTTAGCCATTTGTTTTTCGTTGGCTGGAATGCCACGTTTTCTTTGAATGTACTTATAGTATATATAACATCGTAAAGCTTCTTCACAAAACTTATGTACCCTAGGGTCGCTACCAACAACTCCTAACTGAACTAGCTTATGACTTTTTATAACCTTTGCAGTAACAGTATCAGTACCAATAAAAGTTGTCTGGCTAAAATTAAGAGTAGACAGTTCCACTCTTCTAGGTATAGCAGTTATATCTCTGTAAGTTAAGTTTACAAAAGCTGAGTTAGAACCAAGCTCTTGAGATGCTGTTATTTTAGAATTATAAGGTCCTACACCTTCACTAGGATAACCATTATTTATAAGACTAGTAAACTTTTGTGCTACAGTAGCAGCGTTATCATTTGGAGTAAATCTTATTGATACATTACTTGCAACATTATTAATAGATGATCCTGAACTAAATGAAAAAAATTGAAAAGAAGCACTTGAATCTGGCTTTGGTATTTCTAAAAAAGAACCTGGAACAATTTTATCTGCAACAGCACCAGTAGCTGTATTAAACTCAAGTCTTATAATATGATCCCTTGGTTGAGTGGATCCTATACCGTCAGATATGTACTCCATAAACACTGTTTTACCAGCAACGTCTGAAGAGAAGTTTATACTGTTGTCGTTTCTATTTAACCTGTAATACCCTAGAGTATTATTTCCACCGCCCACGCCAAACTTTCTACCAACATCTGTATGGTAGTAAGGATTGTTCTCGTCAAAGTTATTATCACCAATCTGAGAGGTTACAATAGCATCTAAAGATAAATCAGATTTATATCCTAAAGATACAAAACTATCTTCGTGACTACTTTTATAACCAATTCTCATTAGTTTAACAAAATCAGAGGGTAGATCACATTTAAGGGTTGTAGAGACTACAAACATCTCTGCTGTTTTAACCTCTTGCTCTGCGTCAAACTTAAGTTCTCTTAAGCCTTGAAGTGCCAATAACCTTAACTGATAAATTTGAGCCTCGTTATCGTAAGAGGTGTCATCCATCAGTAGTTGAATGTCGTTCACAACTTCATCTATACTTGTATAATCTATTGCCATAATTAACTATCTGCTTTTAATTCGTTAGCCTGTGCGTACTGAACAACCTCTGCCTCTCTTATACTAACACCTAAATATTCTAATATTTTTACTACGAGCTCTCCATGACATCTACTAGATATTCTAAATCCAACAGACTGAGATACATCATAAACAGGTTTACCTGATATAGTAACGTAGTTCCATGTAGGGTTACCATCGTAGTAGTAGCAATAGACAACAACTGTTAATCCATCTGAAGGAAAAACGTTAATTATCTTTTGTGTACCTCCACCAGAAACTAAAGCTACAGGATACTGAGCAGAAGGCTTTACCAAGCTACTTCTCATTATTTGATTTACATCCTTAGGTTCTACTATGTCTACAGGAATGTTTGAACTCAAATTAAAATCACTAGAAGGGTTAGAAAATATTGACTCTACATAGTCACAAGTTATACTAACGCCACCAAAATTTGAACCATAGCTTTGATTACCAGAAGATGTTAAAGATTTCCTTACAAAAAAATTAATTATATCTTGTTTTGCTAACTCTGGAGATAAGGTTTCTCCGTAAATTCCTTGAACTTTTTTAGTTGGGGACTTCTCTTTTATTAGAGAAAGTCTTTTATTGTATAACTCTAACTCAGCCTGTTTTGCTAGTAAGTTAAATTCAGAAGGTGCTATAAAGCCTCTCTGCTCTTTATTAGCAAAGGTTTGTACGAGTCTGTATACTTCATCAATCGTCATTATTGTATATTTTATTCCCTAGCAAAAATACAAAATAAATCGAGATAATAAAAAAAGGGGACCGCTAAGTCCCCTACATTATTATATATTACATTAACTCATTATCCATTAAGAGCTTGTAATCTACGTTCTATCTCAGCATATATCTGCTCTCCCTCACCTTCAGAGCAAAAGTCTACCATTCTCTCGATAGGCTTAACTCCAATTGCAGGGACACAGATAGTATTACCTGAAGATACCCAAGTTACAGCTGTTTTCTTCATAGAAATAATACCTGATTCCTCAGCCATTAATAAAAGTTGCTTCATCTCTGTACGAGGGTCATTCATACCTGCTAAGAAAGCTTTAGGATTCTTCTCAGCCTGGACTTTCATATCCCAACGAATCTCATCAACACTTTTGTTAGTGCTAACACCTAATACCTTAGCATACCCCACAAGCTCATTTAAAGGCATTTTAAGAGCACTTTGTACAGCGTCCATAACATCAGCCACCTGAGCTATTTTATCCTGAGCAGCCTTCTCATCGTCTTTTGCTGTGAATAAAATATTTTTAGACTTTATTCTGTGAGGATTACTACCGTTAGCATTGCAACTATCTAAGTAAAGTTTTAAGGTAGGATTTGTGTGTTCTACAAAAAGAAAACCGTTATTAAAAGCGATAGGCTCTCTCATTTTAGCACCTTCTGGGTGATCATCTACAAATATAGAAGCCTCTCCAGGAACGTATCTAATCTTTCTATTCTCACCTGTTGTAGGGTCGAATATAATATCCTCAGCTTTTAGTAAAGAAACTACAGGATACTGAGGTCTTCCATTTCTATTTTTAGTTTTAGAAACTAAATTGTAAACAGTAGCCTTATACTCTTGTTTTCTATTAGTAAATTGAGGAGTGAATTTTTTTTCTACT
>TARA_R110002012_G_scaffold162022_2_pt1 | contig 15811 bp, 21 predicted proteins | sample TARA_R110002012 | Tara Oceans TARA_R110002012 (sample SAMEA4396515) | marine metagenome | biome: Westerlies Biome; feature: [DCM] deep chlorophyll maximum layer (ENVO:01000326); material: water (ENVO:00002006), including particulate matter (ENVO:01000060) such as... | depth 40 m
TATTGAAGACAATATGACTTTTCAAAGTTTAGTAAATATAGTCTTAGAAAAATATGTTCAAGATACTAAATTTCGTAAAATGATTAACGAAAACAAATAGGTTTTAATGAAAAAGAAAATATTATTATTAGCGGATGATCTAAGAATTCCATCCGGTATCGGCACAATGTCTAAGTCATTTGTGATGAATAGTCTAAAAGATTATAATTGGATCCAACTAGCAGGAGCTGTTAAACACCCCGAAGTCGGTAAAGTAGTAGATATGTCAGAAGCTATGGCAAAAGAAACTGGAGTAGAAGACGCTTCAGTTCTATTATATGCTGTTAATGGCTATGGAAACCCCGATATTTTAAGAGCAGTAATTGCTAAAGAAAAGCCTGATGCTATACTACACTTTACAGATCCTAGATTTTGGGGGTGGCTATATGACATGGAGCACGAATTACGCCAAAATATTCCTATAATGTATTATAACATATGGGACGATCTTCCATTCCCACATTGGAATGAAAGTGCTTATGAGTCATGTGATATGCTAATGGCAATATCCCAGCAAACTTATAATATAAATAAAAATGTATGTGTTAGAAAGCCTAGAATTGAAGGTAAAGATTTAACATACGTTCAGCATGGAATAGATCAGAATGTGTTTAAGCCTTTGCCTAAAGATGATCCTAACTTAATAGAATTTAAGAAAAAACTATTTGGAGATAAAAATTATGACTATGTTGCTCTTTTTAACTCCCGAAATATAATAAGAAAGCATCCTGCAGATCTTATTTCGGCATTTAATTCGTTCATACTAACTTTACCAGAAAAAGCTAGAGAAAAAACAGCTTTAGTATTACATACTGACATAGTTGATAATGCTGGAACAGACCTAAAAGCGGTAGCACATAAGCTTGCAGGAGATGCCAACATTATATTTAGTACTGGTAAATTAGAACCTGGACATCTTAACTGTATGTATAATATAGCCGATGTTATGTGTAACCCATCATCTGCAGAAGGTTTTGGATTAACACATATGGAAGCTATAATGTCTGGAACGCCAACCATAGCATCGGTAATCGGAGGCCTACAAGATCAAATGGGATTCACTATTAATGATCGGCCAATGAGTATTGAGGATTTTACAGCAGAAATACCTAGTAATAGCACAGGAAAAATTTCTCAAGAACATGGAGAATGGGTATATCCTTTATGGCCTCAAGTAGCTCTTCAAGGATCCCCCGCCACTCCATATATTTATGACTCAAGAGTTTCCCTAGACCAGATCACAAAAGGGCTAACCTATTGGTATAAAATGGGAGAGGAAATTCGAGCCGAAAAAGGTCTAATAGGTAGAAATTGGGCAATTAAAAATAAATTTACATCTAAAGGAATGACAGAAGCTATGACAAATTCAATTAATACATGTTTAGAAACATGGACCCCTAGAACAAAGTTTGAACTTATTAACGCATCCCAAATGCCAGCTAAAGCGGCATCAGGGGTTTTAGCATGATAAAAACTAATCTAACCATAAGTGCTCCAGTATCTAGCAGATCTTGCTATGGTTCCCGCAGTAGATCTTTAATCCGTAGTCTAGTTAAACTAGATAAATATGATATTAAAATAATAGATCAGCAACTAGGGAATACTCCTAAAAATGCTTTGCCTAAAGAGTTTACATCTATGATGATTCCAAACTTAACTACACAGCCTGAAGTTTGGGTTCAGGTAGCACCTTCTCAGGCATTTCAGAGAGTTGGTAAGTATAATATTGGGGTAACATCGGGAACTGAAGTAGATAGACCTTCTCCCGAAGCTCTAGAAGGAGCTAATAGAATGGATCTGATAATTGTATCATCTCAACATTCTATGAATGCATTTTCTACGGCTAAATATCAAACTAAAGATACAATAACAAACCAGATAACCCGAGAACTAAAACTGACTACAAAAATAGAAGTTTTATTTGAAGGTCTTGACTTAGATGTTTTTAATAAACCATCAAAGCCTTGTGAAAATATTCAATCAATACTAAATTCTATTTCAGAAAAAAATTGCTACTTAATAGATAGCCATTGGGAAAAAGGGAATTTCGGCCAGGATCGAAATGATCTTGGAGGAGCTATTAGAACTTTTTTAGAATCGTTTAAAAATAAATCTGCAAAAAACCAACCTGCTTTAATAGTTAAAACTTGCAAAGGGGCATATTCTTTAACTGATAGGGAAGATATGCTAGACAGAATTCGGCAAATAAGGGCATCTATAGATACCCAAGGAACGGTGCCTAATGTGTATTTATTACATGGCGAACTATCTGCTAAAGAAATTAATAGTCTTTATCACCACTCTAAAGTAAAAGCTATGATAAGTTTTACTCATGGAGAGTGTTTTGGAAAGCCTTTATTGGAATTTGGGATAACTGGAAAACCTATTTTAGCTCCCAACTGGTCAGGACCTTTAGACTTTCTTTCTGATTATGGCCTATTACTTCAAGGAGAGTTAAAACCTGTCGATGCATCTGCTCTTGTAGAACATTCTATTGTTGAAGGCTGTAATTGGTACTATGTTGACTATGGATATGCTTCTAGCGTTATTAAAGATGTAGATTCAAATTATAAAAAGCATTTGGCAAAGTCTAGAAAACAAAAACAACATTTAAAAGATAACTTTACTATAGATAAAATGACTGAAAATCTATTAGCTATAGTAGAAAATAACATACCAAGTTTTAAAATAGAAATACCAAAATTAGAAAGCCTTGAGACTTATGACTAATAGCCAGACAACTAAAGATATTTGGACCAAAAGTCCTATTACCGGAAAAAATAGAGTCTTAACTGAGTATGACGATAAAAATCGGGAAACCAAAATGGATTTAAGCTCCGGGTTTTTTACCAATGAATACCCGTTAAATCACAAAAAAAATCCTGATTTTGATTTAAAAACTTTTGAATCGAAAATGCCACAGCTAATGAAAGATTTAAGATTCGACGATGGTGAAAGCTATTGGTACCCATCTTCAATACAAACAACAGAAGGCATTGTATTTCCTACCGGAGATAAAACCGAGTACAAATGGTGCTATGCACCTATAGTTAAGTTAACACAATCCGAGGAAAAACAATACTCCCAGGATGTTAATTATGAATCTAAAATAGACATGGACAATGCTAAATACTACGATTCATACTTATCGGCTATTAAAAATATAAAAGGATATAGCCTTGGCGAACTTTTATAGAGAACATAATACTAGAGTAAAGTCTAGATCTATAATATCTAAAAACAAGCTTACCGAAGGAATGATTGTTAAATGTAGATATACAAGTCAAGACCAATCCGGGGGTGAATATATTCTTTTGGTCCTAGATGTTAATTATAAAGGTCAGTTACATGCTTTGTCTCTTAATGAGTTTAATTCTAGAACATTTAGAGTCCTAGCTAAAACCCTAGGAACTTCTCCTGTATCTCAACCTGGGTTTGAAAAAAATAATATCCCAAAGCTAAACCTACCCGGAAGCCCTCGAGCAATGTATGAAGGCATTTTAAAAGCAAAAATGGGTAGTAAATACAATACAAGCTATAGAACTTTGGACATAAAAAAAATGAGTGGTATAATGCTTTTAGACTATAACTTGGAAAATTAAATGAAAGACTTAATATATATAGCAGATTATTTTGTTGAAGATTGTTTCGGCGGTGCTGAAATAGTAGATAAAGAAATTATAGAAGGCCTTGAAAAAAGTGGCTATAAGGTTCACAAGCTAAAGTGTGCAGATCTAAATGAAGAAATTCTGAGTAAGATTGTTAATGATAAGCCTAAGGTTGTTATAGGTAATTTTGGACAACTCCACCCAGAAGCAATGAATATTTTTGCTACTCATTGCCGATATTCTATAATTGAACATGACCATAAATATCTACAAAGCAGAAACGTAGCAATCTATAAAGACTGTTTAGTTCCTCCAAATGAAATAATCAATAGGGAGTTTTATGCTAATGCCTACAATGTGTTTTGCCAATCTGATTCGCATGCAAAACTTGTAAGTAAAAACTTAGGTATAGAAACGATAAACCTTTCTACTAGTATATGGTCAGATGAAGATTTAGATATTATGGAAAAACATTGTTCCAAGCCTAAAAATGGTAAAACAATGGTGCTAGGGTCTAATAACCCAATTAAAAATACTAAAGTAGCTCAAAGCGTATGTGAAGCTAATGGTATTGATTATGATACTGTTGGACCATTACCATATCCTGAGCTCATGAGTAAAATGGCAGAGTATTCTGAAGTATTATTTCTTCCAACATGGCAAGAATCCTTTAATAGATTTATTGTCGAAGCAAAGATGCTAGGATGTAGAGTCAAAACCAATAATAGGAATGGCGCAACATCAGAGCCATGGTTTAAAGATTTAAGTGGTATTGAGTTGATTAACTTTATGAGGGATTCCAAACCTAAATTCATAGAGGCATTAATCCCAACTGAGCCTGAAAATTCTGATAGATTTAATAATCTGTTCGATAAGACCTACCTAATCAATCTGGATTCTAGGAAAGATAGACTCCAAAGAGCCAAAAAAAGATTAGGGGATTTAGATATAAAGTATGAAAGGTTTAAAGCAGTAGATGGCAAAACCCTAGATCCTCATCCACACTTAAAGCCAGGAGAGGTTGGCTGTTATATGAGTCATTTAAACATATTAAAAGACGCTAAACAAAACAATTATCAATCTATTCTAATTTTAGAAGATGATGTAGTATTTGAAAATAATATGTTAGAAAAATTCTACAGAGGCTATAAACATATTCCTGATGACTGGGAAATAATCTACTTGGGTGCAAATCATAATCAACCTCCCACAAGAATAAATGAATACGTGGTAGAATGCAACCATGCTTTCACAACATCAGCAATGATTATACGAGGCTCTGCATTGGAAAAGTTATTAGCCGAATCTAGGGATATGACAAAACAGATAGACGTTGTGTATGCAGACATGCAAGCTACTAAAAAATTAAAAGCTTATGCATTCCATCCATGGTTAATGTATCAAGAGGATGGGTATAGTGATATCCAAGGTAGAAATATGAGCTATACTAATCTAATGAGAAGGTAAATGATAAAATCTAAAAATTCAAAATATAGAATAGCCCTATGCTTATCTGGACAGCCAAGAGGCATACCCACATCATGCAAAGAAATTATTAATAATATCATTAGTGTAAATGATAATGTAGATGTTTTTTTACATGCGTGGTATGATCCTTTAGATGTTGGGAATCCTTTTGGATCTGCTCAACCCCTACAGGATAATAGAGTAGGTACAGTTCAAAATAACACTGATAAAATTCTTTTAGAAACTTTTAAGCCTAAAAAATCAATAATTGAACCACAAAGAGCATTCCCATTTACAGAAAAGTTTAAGTCTGCTCCAACTGCTAGACAGGAAGTTATAGCTAGTATTTTCTACACAATGTGGAAAGCAAATGAGCTTAAAAGGGAATATGAATCTGAAAATGACTTTAAATATGATTGCGTAATAAGAACCAGATATGACCTTCACTATCACAGCCCAATAATGATTAAGGACTATTCTAACATTTTAAAGGAAAGGATAGTAGTTCCGGAACTTTATCAAAAAGACCAGGACAATATCCCATGGAACAATTTAAAGCCAATGGTAGATATATTTGCGTTCTCTTCGTCAGAAAATATGGACACATTCTCTTCGGTATATCCAAACCTCGAAGAGCTTAATAAAGCTATAAACCCACCCTTTGGTGAGGTTTACTTGGGATATCACACTAGGCTTAAAAATAATATAGACCTATTTCAAGCGCCATTTATGATGGACATATTGCATAAAGTAACGAACCTAAACTAACACGGGAATACCAATGAGAAAAGACTTTATACCTAAAAACGTTGATCTATGGATATCAAACTGGAAACGTCCAGAACCGCTAAATAGAACCATAAGATCCTGGCTGACGAGCTTTAACTTCGAAGTAGTAAATGTTGTTGCAAACCATTCTTCTATTACAATGTCCTCAATTGACAAAGACTTAAAGACTAAAGTTAAAATCTGGCCAAACATGCTAAGACATGATAAAGCTATAGGACCCCAAGCTGTCCTATATAATCAAATGTATCTTCATACATTCTTAGCAGGTAAAAATTATTGCATACATGCACACGACAACATGGAAATAAACCCCGATTGGGTCCAAAAGGTTGTAGATACCGATTATGATTTATATATAGGTCCTCAAGGAGATCAAGTTGTATTGATGACCAAACAAGGCCTTAAGACATTTGGTTGGTGGGACCAACGATACTCGACTAATGGCCATCACGAGTTAGACTACATATCTAGAGCACTGCATAAATCTAAAATTAAAGGAATTGGTAAAGCATCATTATGTGACCTCCATCCACACTGGGACTTGGATGGTAGCGGAAGGAGAACCCTTTCATATAACTCTGTTGGCTTAGAAACAAGTTGGTCCCGTATGTCCCATGGGGCAGCACCACAGGTGTCTTCACACCAAGTAATATATGACAGGCTTGGATGGCAAAAAGAAAAATGGGCCGGAGCATCTTTCCCATGGATAGATGGTTACCAAACATCATATAAAGGAATAACCCAAGGCTCAAACAAACCCGAAATCGATTGGTATCCTTGGTTAGATTTGGAGAACCTATAATGAATGTTTTAGTACCTATGGCAGGACTTGGCAGCCGATTTTCTGATAGAGGCTATCAACTACCAAAGCCCCTAATTGAAGTTTCAAATGGCGAAACTATCATAGATGTAAGCTTAGGTTGTTTTTATAATCCAAGCTTTAATTATATTTTTATTGTTAGGAAAGAGCATTGTGAGCAATATGGCATCGATAAAAAATTAAAAGCTATAACTCCAAATTGTGATATAGTTAAAATTGACTATTTAACTGACGGTCAAGCTAATAGTGCATTATTAGGCGAAAAATATTATAATAATAGCACCCCATTATTCATAGCAAACTCCGATAATTATTTTCACTGGGACTTTAATAATTTTGTAGATAAGATGAATGTATCTGATGTAGACGCTTCTGTTGTAACTATAGAGGACTATTCTAGAAATAAATCATGGAGCTATGCAAAGACTGACAAGAATGGATTAATCATAAAAACGGCAGAAAAGGAACCAATATCTAATAATCCATTAGTTGGTTGTTTTTATTGGAAGCATGGTAGAGATTTTTCAAAATATACAAAGCAAATGATCGAAAAGGATATAAGAGTCAATAATGAGTTTTACATAGCCCCAGTATATAATGAAGCTATTGAAGACGGAAAGCAATGTGTAATCTATAATATCGAAGGATTTAAACCTCTGGGAAACCCAGAAGAATTGGAAGAATATTTAAAGTGGAAAAAATCAGTTGAAGTTAATTAAGAATGGAATGGAATCCATGATCGGAGGTTGGTTCGTAGGCAATTTTGAACCATCAGCCCATAAGACAGAGCTGTTTGAAGTGTGTTATAAAGTTCACCCAAAAGGCGAATCATGGGACACTCACTATCATAAAATACAAAAAGAAATAAATTATTTAATAAGAGGTAAAATGACAATAGGTGATATAGAAATATTTCAAGGTGACATATTCATATTTGAGCCATTAGAAGTAGCAGATCCAGTTTTTCTTGAAGACTGCGAGCTTATTGTCATAAAGACACCATCTATAAAAAACGATAAGTATAAAGTATAAAGGAATTAATCATGGCGGTAGAAATTTTCAAATCATCAGTAGATAAGAGCAAATACATCATTGCTACTTATTATTTAGAATCTAATAAAACAATTAAAGATGCTGCTTGGAGCCTAGCAATAGGCCAAAGCGTAGGCAACCCAAATATTAGAAATGACTGGGAGACTGACGAGCTCTTCGAAAATGCTTCTTGTATTGTATTAGCTTCACCAGCACTAGCAATAGATAAAAAGAAGCTAGATGGTAAGAGTGGAATAGTAGATATTGCATTTCCTATAGCAAACCTAGACTTTAAGACAGATGGCATTTCCCAGCTGCTATGTCACCTAATGGGAGGCCAGATGGATATAGATATAGTAACCAAGTGCCACTTGCTCAAGCTGGAATTTCCAGAATCGGCCAAAGCCCAATTTATGTATCCCAAGTTCGGCATTAAGGGAATACGCAAGTATACTAAAGCATATGAAAAACCCCTATTAGGAGGTATAGTAAAACCAAAGGTCGGTATTACTCCTGAGGTATTATTAGAAATGGTAAAGGAAATGGTTGAAGGAGGCGTTAATTTTATAAAGGAGGATGAAATAATGTCAAATCCTAATATATGCCCAATAGAAGTCCGGGTGCCTTTGATAATGGAGTATTTAAAAGACAAGGATGTAATTTATGCAGTATGTATCAATTCCGACCCAGCACACATATTAGATCGGGTCAAGCTAGTTCATAAGTTAGGAGCAAACGCAGTACACATTAACTTCTGGAGCGGAATGGGAGTATATAAGTCTGTAAGAGAACTAGACCTCCCGATGTTCCTATTTTTTCAAAAAAGTGGAGATAAGATACTTACAGAAAAAAGTCATGCATATCATATAGATTGGAGGGTCATATGCCAACTTGCAGGGATGATGGGAGTAGATTTCATTCATGCAGGAATGTGGGGCGGCTACATGGACGAAGACGAGAACGATCTCAAGCAGACGCTAAAGATATTAAGAGACTCAGAAGTAATGCCTTCTCTCAGTTGCGGAATGCACGCAGGATTAATTCAGGCAATCAATAAAAGATTCGGAGTAGACTATATGGCAAATGCCGGCGGAGCAATTCATGGTCACCCATCCGGAACTTTATCGGGGGTTAAAGCTATAAGACAATCTATTGATGATAATCATGGCAAAGAATATGATGAGGCTATAAAAAAATGGGGAAAGCTAGACTAATGATCCTCATATCCCACCGTGGCAACCACAACGGTAAAAACCCAGATTTAGAAAACTCTCCTGGATATATTGACAGAGCTATATCTCGTGGTTACGACGTAGAAGTAGATCTTAGAAGGATCAATGGTTCATGTATTCTGGGCCATGACAAACCCCAATATGATGTATCTGAAAAATGGCTAAATAAAAGAACTAAAAATCTATGGCTGCATTGCAAAAATATAGCAGCTGTCGAGTGGTTATCCTCAATTGGTGGATTCAACTACTTTTGGCATGAAAGCGATGTGCTAACTCTAACGAGTAATAATCATATTTGGGCATATCCAGGAAGACAAAGTATAAAAAATAGTATAGCAGTATTACCTGAAATACATCATGACGATGTTTCAAAATGTATTGGAATTTGCAGCGATTATATTTCATTATATCGTAGTAATAGCCAAATAAGTCTTATATTAAAAAACAAACAAAGTTTAAACAAATCCTAAAAGGAAAAAAATGGTAGAAAAAATTAAATTGACAAAAAAGATGCAAAACATACTAGATGACATCAAAGCAGGAAAACCTATTATTCTAGTCGACGAATATGATCGTGAAAATGAAGGCGATATTGTAATAGCAACAGAAAAATGCAATATTGAAAACTTAGTCTTTACTATGAACAACGCAAGAGGTCTAATGTGCTTACCCACTGAAGGGGACATCCTCGACAGGCTTGAACTCCCCCCAATGGTAGAAAATAGCACAGACCCAAATGAAACCCCATTTACTGTTTCTATAGATGCCCTTAAGGATGTAACAACGGGAATGTCAGTCCATGACAGACTAAGAACCATATCGGTACTATTGGATCCAGATTCTAAGCCAGAAGAACTTGCAAGACCAGGCCATTTATTTCCATTAAGAGCTAGAAAAGGATTGCTTAAAGAAAGACGTGGGCATACTGAAGGGTCTGTACAGCTAATGCATTTAGCAGGTATGAAACCAATGGCAATGATTGTTGAGATTATGAATTGGGACGGAACCATGGCAAAGGGGGTCCAGATAGACGACCTAGCAAAAGAGCATGGATTAAATGTCATTTCAATTGAGGAAGTATATGAAGCAACATATAACGAGAGCATATAATTCATTTCAAATAAATTCTGACAGGGGCGTTCTTTCTAAAAGAAGCAAGGAAGAACGCTTGTCTAATGAAATTGAGTACTATAAGGCCTTAGATCCAAACAGCTCAATATTCTTTCCAAGACTACTAGGCTCCAAAAAGGAAGGCCAAGACTATGTAATGGACCTGGAGTATTATGCTTATGATAATCTAGGGGACTATATGGTCTACTCTAAATTTGATTTGAAGCTATGGGAAAATGTTGTACACAGCTTAAATGCAATGTTGTTTGAGTTTTCAAAAACTAAAAAAGAAGGTGACTATACAAATCTTGCAAGAGCAATGTATATCGACAAGACTGAAAAATATTATAATGATTTGGTTACCAACTTCAAAAAGTTCGAAAAGATTAGCAAACATGAACACATAGTTATTAATGGAAAAAAGTATTTGAATTTCAAAAGTATCTGGAATGATGTTAAGGCTTTAATAGAAAAGGAGCTACTATCACTGAGTATGATGAGCGTTGTACATGGGGACTGTTGTTTTTCAAACATCTTATATGGAGTCAATTCAAAGACTGAGACCAATATTGTAAGGTGTATAGATCCGAGAGGCTCATTCGGAAAATTGGGAACATATGGAGATCCTCTATATGATACTGCTAAGTTACTACACTCTTATGAGGGTGGATACGAATATATTATATTCGACCAGTTTAAGCTTTCTGAAAATGCAAGGCTAAACCAGTTTGAGATTAAATTTTCTAACAATAATAAAGACTATATAAAAGAGGTCTTTGATGCCAATTCAAGCTTTGACTTGAGGAGATCAAGACTAATCCAGGGGCTGATCTACATTGGAATGTGTTCTAGACATTATGATAGTGAGACCAGACAAACCGTCATGTATAACCAAGGCGTTAAATTTTTAAATGAGGCATTAAATGAGTAATATTGAATACGACAAGACAAAGCATTTGATTAAAAGGCTATCAATAGATTTCGATGGCACAATATGTGAAAATAAAAAACCAGGGGAAACCTACAAAGATGTAAAACCAAAACCTGGGGCAATAGAGGCGCTTAAAGAATTTAAGGCCCAAGGCTTTGACATTGTAATACATACAGCTAGGAACATGGCAACGTGTAATAATAATGTTGCTAAGGCAACTGCCATTCAAGGCCCAATTATACATCAATGGTGTTTAGACTATGACTGTCCTTATGATGAGTTATTGTTTGGTAAGCCCCATGTCGATTTTATTATCGACGACAAAGCAATTGAATTTAAAAACTGGAAAGATACTAAAAAAGTATTATACAAAAAAATAGGAGATATACAAAATGGTTAATTTTTTCTTTGACACAGCAGATGAAAATTATATAAAAGATGCCTGGAGCAAGTTAGAGGGTGTAGTAGATCCCAAATTTGTAAGTGGAATAACAACAAATCCCAATGCGTTTATGAAAATGGATATGCTAAATCTAGACCAATGGGAAAAGCAATTACCAATACTATGCAAGACGGTTTCAGAAATCCGTGGAGACGATAAGGGAGTAGTATATGTACAAGCTCCAAATTCCAATATGGAGCCTTCAGAAGTCTTAAGATGGGCAAAGCACATTTCAAAATTTAATGACGGCACCACTAAGCTTGGATTAAAAATCCCTCCGTTTAAATCGATACTAGAAATAGTACCCCAACTAAATGAAATTATGGAAGTCAATGTAACGGGTGTTGCAGAGTGCTCAACAGCACTCCATTGTTTCACTTATGATGTTAGATATGTTAGTATAATCCCAGGTCGAATGGAAGAAAAGGGTATCGATGCAAAGGCTCATATTGCCTACGTAAACCAAAGAAGCAATTCTAAATCTGACATTATCACTGGCAGTATGAGAACCCTGGAAGGCTTAAAATGGGTCTGCGAAATGGGAACTGTTCCAACAATTGGTACGAAGGTTTGGGATCTAATTTTTGACCAAATGGGGGTAGAGGAATTCAATGCTTTAGAAAGGATTAACCCTGCAGGCTTTAATAAGTTTTCCCCATTGGTAAGTGCCGTATCGAATCAATTGTCAGTAGACTTTTTCGATCAGATGGATGCCTGCGGAGAAACAACTCATAAGCAATTTGCTATAAAATAGATATGGAAAAAATATATTCAAAAGTAGATCCGAACAAACTATTGCACATTGTGAATAGAATTCATGAATTCCAAGGTCGAAAGGAAGTTATACCTGAAAACAATTTCCTCCAGTGTGCTACACTAAGAATGGAAAAAGGTAAAACATTTCCTCCACATAAACACATTACAAAGGATCGAAGACATAGACAACAAATTGCTCAAGAATCTTGGGTAGTGATCCGTGGTAGTGTCAAGTGCATTTTTTATGATATTGATGATTCTATATTGGCAACTCCTATACTAAAGCAAGGTGACGCAAGTTTTACTTTGTATGGCGGACATACCTATGAAATCCTAGAAAATGATACTTTAGTTTATGAATATAAAACTGGACCTTATGAAGGCCAGAGACTGGATAAGGAAATGATAAAATGAATGAAATAACATTTAGATTGGTAGAAGAAAAAGATTTAGATGAAGTTTTTGTTCTCCTAGATCAATTGACGAAAATAGACTGGGCTTCTAGAAACAAATCCGAATGTTGGGACAGCTTTATATCGAACGCTTCATCCAATTCAGTTGTAGGGCTATATGGAAACAAAATCGTAGCTTATGGTGCTATTGTAATAGAGAATAAAATTAGAGGCGAGCTTGCTGGGCATATGGAAGATATTGTAGTTGACAAGAGTATGAGAGGTAAATATTTTGGGGTAGGCCTTATTAATGAATTGGTAAAAATAGCAAAGGATAAAGGTTGTTACAGAATAACTTTATTTTGTGATGGCCCACTACTGAACTTCTATGATAAAAACGGCTTTAAGGTTAGTGATAATATAATTGCACTAAAAAAATCCATCACATGAGTTTCCAGCCAGTAAAAGAATTTGAAATCAAAGTAGCAGAGTACTTTGGTGCAAAACATGCAATTGCAGTTGATTGCTGCACACATGGCCTAGAGCTGTGTATTCGGTATAAAAAAGCCAAGACAATCCAAGTTCCTAAACGTACATATATTTCTATACCCTTTTTAGCTAGTAAATTAAACATAAATCTCCAGTGGAAAGATGAGAATTGGAAAGATTATTATTATCTAACTCACAATATTATAGATGCCGCCGTGCTATGGCAAAGGGATAGCTATATCCCTAAGACATTCATGTGTTTGAGTTTTCAATTCCAAAAGCACTTGTCATTAGGAAGAGGTGGAATGATACTGACAGACAACGAACATGCAGCAAAAGAACTTAAGAAAATGACTTATGATGGTAGACTTCCTGATGTTCCTTGGCGGGAACAAAATATTGATACGATGGGGTACCACTATTACATGACCCCAGAAACTGCACAAAATGGTTTAGACAAACTCTCCGATGCGATAGATAGTGAACCAAGACAATGGGTTACAAATGATTGGCCCGATTTAACACAAATGAAAATATTTAAGAACATCCAATGAAAAAAGCATTCATAACAGGAATAAACGGCCAAGACGGCTCATATCTAGCAGAATATCTATTAGAATTAGGTTACGAAGTCCATGGTATAGTTAGACGGAATTCAACACCAGAAAACCAAGACGTAAGAATTTTAGAAATACACTCTAAAATTAATACTTACTATGGAGATCTATTAGATCAAGGTGGGATTGAAAAATTATTGGACCAAATTCAACCTGATGAGATTTACAATCTTGCAGCCCAAAGCCACGTTCGCATTAGCTTTGATATTCCCCAATTTACAGCCCAAACAAACTCAATTGGGGTTTTAAATATCCTAGAAGCATATAGAAGAGCATGTCCAAAAGCTAAATTTTACCAAGCAAGTTCTTCGGAAATGTTTGGGTTATCTGTAGAGGAGGACAACTTTCAAAGAGAAACAACTCCTATGAATCCTGTATCCCCTTATGGATGTTCTAAAGTATTCGGATATAATATTGTAAGAAATTATCGAAGAGCTTATAATTTGCACACTACTAATGGAATCCTATTTAATCATGAATCGCCACGTAGGGGATCTAATTTTGTAACCAATAAAGTAGTTAAGGCTGCTACCAAAATTAAGTTGGGTTTACAAGATAAACTTGAACTTGGTAATATGGACTCTTTTAGAGACTGGGGTCATTCTAAAGATTATGTTAGAGCAATGCATTTAATGCTACAGCACGACAAACCAGGAGATTGGGTAGTTTCAACTATGGAAACCCATTCTGTTAGGGAAATGTGTCAATTAGTATTTGAATATTTAGATCTGGACTATAAAGATTATATTACCCAGAATCCTAAATTTATGAGACCTGAGGAGCTTCCATACCTAAAAGGAGATTCAACTAAGATTAGAACTGAATTGGGGTGGGCACCAAAATATACTTTTAAGGGAATGATGGAAGAAATGGTAGACCATTGGCTAGAATACTATAAGGATCTCAAGTAATATGATTTGTACTATCAGAAATGGGGAATACATTTCCAAAGAATCTAAAAGCTTTAAAAACTTTGGTTTGGCTAACTCAATGTTTAGAATCGCAACAGGATATTCTTGCGCAAAACGCTTAGATACAGGTTTGGTCTGCCGGAATCTACCAGGATATGCAGAAAAGTATAGTGAAAATATATTTAGGAAAGTAATTGTTGATGATTCTTTCGAGCCAAAAAAAATACATCAAGAACAGAATTTTCACTATAATGAAATATTAGGTATAGAAGACGGTGATGGTCTTTGGGGCTATTGGCAATCCGAAAAATACTTTTTAGAATATAAAAATGAAATTAAAAATCTTTTTTCCCCTACGAAGGAAATCATAGATTATATCAATTCAAAATATGGAGGCATCTTAAAAAATAGTGTATCTATACATTCCCGAAGGGGAGATTACCTAAATGCTCCTGGTTACCACCCAACTTGCGACATGGAATATTATCGTTCCGCAATTTCCCACTTTGGTCATAGAAAAAACTTTCTTGTATTTGGAGATGATGTAAATTGGCTTAGAGATAATTTTGATAGTAATTTTCATATAATCCAAGAAACAGATGTGATAGACTTATATATAATGTCGATGTGCAAAGACAATATAATTGCAAATTCTAGTTTTAGTTGGTGGGGGGCTTGGCTTAACCCCAATGAAAATAAAAAAGTAATAGCCCCAAAAAATTGGTTTGGTAGTGCATTATCTGGACACAACACAAAAGATCTTCTACCAGATTCATGGATAACAATATGAAATATTATATAATGATGCCAGGCGACACAAATGAGTCTGCCATATTCGAATCAAATCTCCTAGGAGAATCTTCCTTCAAAGTGTTCTGGGCAGCACAAGGACTAAAGGTACTAATGATGATGGTAGATCGAGCACCAGAAATGCTAGAGGTTGCAACAATAAGAACAGAAAAGGGTGAGACCATATCTGTCGAACAATTTCTAGAAAGAATCCAAAATTTAAGCGTAAGATCAAACTGATATATACTTATATACAAACAAAGGAGAAATGGTGTCAAACAATTCAAAAGGCCAAAGACTAGGTAATTACATATGTAAGGTAGGATATTTTGATATCCGCCAGAAAGTAGTACAGCCCAAAAAACAAAGAATGCCAAATGGCAACTA
>TARA_R110002012_G_scaffold25233_9_pt1 | contig 15806 bp, 33 predicted proteins | sample TARA_R110002012 | Tara Oceans TARA_R110002012 (sample SAMEA4396515) | marine metagenome | biome: Westerlies Biome; feature: [DCM] deep chlorophyll maximum layer (ENVO:01000326); material: water (ENVO:00002006), including particulate matter (ENVO:01000060) such as... | depth 40 m
TCTAAGTAGCTGTGCTGCTAGTAAAAATAGCACAATGGTAAAGTTTAAAGAAATTATTAAAGATGTTGATGTTAAAACAGAAAATGAAATAATACTTGCACAACATTTATACAATGAAATAAGGAACAAATAAAAATGGGCACCATACCCAACGTTCCTGTAACCGAAGGGAGATCATATAGGTCTCCCTTCTTTATTTCTACCCGTCACAAGCTGTACAGTTTGGATCCATAGCTGATGCTGCTATATCACCTCTTAATACAGATTCAGTTCTCATATAGTATAAAGTTTTAATACCTTTTTTCCAAGCATCAAAATGTACTTTGTTTATCCATTTAGGATTAGCTTCAGATGGAAACGCTAAGTTTAAAGAAACTGATTGATCAATATACTGTTGTCTTAAACCAGCTTGGTTAACAATTTCTAATTGATTTATTTCTTTAAAAGTTTTAAAAACATCTTTAGCTGGTATATCATTTTCAAATATTATGTTATCAAGTTCTTTTATGTCTTGAACTGAACCACCATCTTTCATTATTTTATCCCAAACTTTTTTAGTGTTTATTTTATACTTTTTAAGAAGTTTTACTAATGTAGGATTTTTTCTTATAAACGTACCTTTAGCTGATTGATCAGTAAAAACATTAGCAGCCCAAGGTTCAATACCAGGTGAAACATTACCTGATAGTTTAGAATTAGATACAGTAGGCGCTATAGCTCTTAAATGTGTGTTCCTTAAACCTTGGCCTACACACCACAATGGCTCGCCATAAGCTTCAGCTAGATCCATAGATGCTCTTTCACTTTCTATTTTTATTTGAGAAAATATTTTTCTAGTTTCATATTGAGACAATAGCCCTTCAAATGGTATACCTTTTTCTTGTAAATAAGTATGCCAACCTAAAACGCCTAACCCTAAAGCTCTACCTTTTTCAGCAGATCTTACTGAATTTTCAAACCCAATTTTACCTTTTGCTTTTTGTATAAAGTCTTCTAACACACCGTCTAAAAACCAAGTGGCATCATATATTATATTAGTATCTTTCCACTCTTCATATTTAGCTAAGTTTAAACTTGATAAACAACATACAAAACTATGACTTTCATCTGTGTGAAGAACTATCTCACTACAGATATTTGTCATGTGTACCTTCAGTGCGTTTTGTTTATACGCCTCTGGATTACTTTTATTTGTATTACCTTTAAACAAGATATAAGGTTCTCCAGTTGCCTTACGTTTCTGAAGAAGCTTGGACCACTTTTTCCGTGCGTTAATATCTCCTGACTCAAGCTTTCGCATGAACTTATCGCCGACGACAGCACATTGATGGAGATTAAGCGACTGTCTGTTGACGTCACCTTTGGGTTCTCTAATTTCAAGCCACTCTTCAAAGTCGGCATGGTTAATGTTGATATTAACCGACGCCGCTCCGCGTCTGACAGATCCTTGATTAGTGGCAAGTATTGTTGAATCGTAGATTTTGCAAAATGGCACCACGCCATCACTTGTTCCATTACCTGTTATTTTAGAACCGGCGGGCCTTATTTGATTTATACCGATGCCCACGCCACCGCCGTGTTTGGCGAGGAGCATCATTTCTAGGTTCTTTTTACCTATATCATTTATACTGTCAGCAACATCTATACCAAAACAACTGATAGGTAAACCTCTATCTGTTCCAGTATTAGACAACACAGGAGACGCTAAACACAACCAGCCTTTCCATATATATTCATAAAATATTTCTGCAAGTTCTGGTCTGTCTAATCTACGTGCTACTGTGTTACATACTCTTTTATAAGCTTCACTGGGTGATTCATTTTTTAATAAATAACCACCACTAATAGTCTGTTTATACACATCGGTGTCTCCCCACTCTGGATAATCAGTTCCTTTTTTCCAATCATTGTTCCACATTAATATAGTCTAACGTATTTAATATCAACATTCATATCACCTGTTATTTTTGCATTCATTACATTTTTATGTAACATCGTGTACAATACATTTACTTTATAACCATTAGCTTTGTTTTCACATTTAGTTTTTATGCTATCTTTATTAAAAAAAATAACATCTTCATTTACTCTTGAATCATTTGAAAAACTAAACGTTGATCCTTTAACCGCATTTAATTTTTCATTAATAACAAAACTTGTTAAAAACTCTGTTTCGTTACTTACCCATATGCCTTCAAAATCTTGCAATTGACCATATATACTATTACTTATAAAACTAAGAATTACTATTATTTTTTTCATTTGTTTTTTTGTTTTTATTAGATTGTTCCATTTCTTTTCTTAATAATGATAAAGCGTCAGTATAACCAGGTAGTTTTTTTGTTATCTCTAAAGTACCAACAGCAAGTTCTCTTATGTTATTTATTTCGTTTAAAACTTCTTGCATTACCCTTGTTAAAGACTCTACTTTTTTCTTTGTTTCAATTAGACTCGATTCTTTCATAACCAGTTAATTAATATGTTAAGTGATATAAAAATATTTGTTATAACCGCTTGTGCTATTAGTAATGTTCTTACAAAAGCAACAGCATCTTCATTTTCTTGAGCTTTTTCACCTAGTGCTTTAGCCCAGACTCTCCATATACTTCTCATTAATTAGATATTTTATGCCATAACCATGCTTTTTGAGATCTTGGTCTACAAATAACCATTGTATCAAAACCAACATAGTAACATAAATAATAAGAATCTATAGTGTCTTTTCTTACAATTTTCATTTCTTTATTTTGTAGTTTTATTTCACCCATAGCTAAATTAATCACTTCACTAGAAGATGTGTTTCTTACAAACCTAACAAAATCATTATTTTCTGTTATTTTAACATACTCTCCCTCGCTGTTATGCCACAAACCATAAATATCTTTATGTTGTGAAAAAATAAAATTACTAAATAAAATTAAAATTAAAAAACTTTTCATTGTTTATATATATTTTTTGATTGTTCTTCTGCTAAAGCTGTTTTAGTATCAAAACTATTGTTTTTTAAATAAGGATAAAAATGTACTTTTTCCCAATGTTCTCTATATTCTACACCACTTGGAAACTCCATTTCGCATTGACTACATTTTATTATATTTCTTACCATATATCGTCAAAATCTTCTCCTTCGTTTGCTTTAGAGTAATCCGTGGGCCTAATCGCAAAAAAGTCAGTATGAGTATGGCCACCAGTAAGATGGTAGAACCAGTCCAAGTTTCCTGCGGATACTTCATCAAACTCAAAGTGTTGCCGCTGGTTGCTGTAACCGAGTTCAACAAGTTTTTCGTTGAGTCTTTTTCTGATAAATTGTTTAAGATCATAGGCTTTGAGGTTTTCAATGTCTCCTTGTTCAAACATTTTATCGATATATTTTTCTTCTGCTTGTAGCATTGTGTTTGCTGCATCAATAACGTGTTCATAACATTCATTTTGTAATCCATTAATTTCTTCACACATATGTCTAAACAACCTACAACCCATTTTAGAGTGTAATGATTCATCTCTTACTGACCATTTCATTTGTTGTCCTACTCCTTTTAATAAGTTTCTAAGTTGAAAACTATATAATACTGCAAAAGCAGAATACAAAGAAACTCCTTCAGCAAAAGCACTAAACACAGCTAGTGATTTACCTATACCTACAGGATCAGTTCCACTATAAGCTACAAGGTTATCAAATCTTTCTGCTGTAGCAGGTTCATGTAAAAAAGCTTCAAAGTTTTCAAGGCCTAATGTTTCATTTAAATAACTATATGCAACAGCGTGTATAGTTTCTTGTGAACCAAACATCATAGCCATTTGTTGTATCTCATGTTTTGGAAACCAGCTAACAACTTTCTGTGTCCAGTAATCTGATACAGCACATTCTGTTTGTGCAAAACCTAAAAGTATATTACCAACTAAATTTTTTTCACTATCAGTTAGTTTTTCATTCCAGTCTTTAACATCACTAGACATTGGTATTTCTGTGTGAAGCCAAAAAGCTTGAGCTTGTTTAAGCCAACCATCAGTGTAATATTCTGGATACTCAAAAGGCTTATACGGTATTCTTTCTTTAAATAATCCCATTTTATTCTTCATATACGGTTAAACAAATATCTATAAAAGGTAGATACAAAACGTGTTCAGTAAAATTTTGTTCTTGGTAACTTCTAATACCTATTAGAACACCAGGATAAAGACCTATTGTTAATGACCAATTTTTATTCATAGCAATATATATTGTGCTTTTCTTGCATAGCAATTAAATCTTTATAAAACATAAAACCTTTTACTTCCATAGTCCACTTAATCCATTTATCTACCTGTCTTTCATTATACTTTTTTCTTGCTAATTCTTTAGCTGATTTTGTATCAGTTTTATAGTTTCGTCGCATTCTTTGTGATTTTGTGGTTTATATAAAACTACGTTTTCTAAATGATTATGTACATATCTTTTAAACATCTTCCATTTTAAAGGAAAACTTTCGTTTGCTCTACCTTTTGTTTCTATAATAAAACCTTTACCTATAAAGTCAGGAGTATATTTTATATTAAGTATTTTTTTATTACCTCTATTTTTATATACTCCTTTACCATTAGCACAACGCTCATACGCAGCGTTATTAAAATTAAAACCTTCAAATATTTCATAGGTTTGGCCTTCATATACAGCAGGTATTTTTGCGTTCTTTAAAGCCATATACATATATCTTTCTAAACCAGAAGCAAACTTAATACCATCATAAGTAATTTTTTTTGATTGTACAGGTCCCTTTTTTCTTCTAAACATCGACGTTTTCATACTGCACATCTATATTTTTTAATTGCTTTAACATTGATTCTTCTATTTCATCTTGTAAGCAACGTCGTGCAGCCTCAATATAAAGCAACGAGTCCATTAGTTCTTCTTGTACATCTACTAAAAAAGCTTGTAAGTCTTTTTCACCATTTTTTACTTCATGCATCATTGTACGACCATATTTCTTTTGGCCTACTAAACTACGATCATCCATCTTTTTAATAACCGCTTTTACTATTTCGTCTTTTGTATTTAATTTCATTATAATTTCATTAAAGGGTGAGCTCCGTTTTGTGTCATTGGAGTTTCTTTTATTGGTTCGTCTTTTACAAATGTTCCATTAATCATTGTACCAGTTCTGTTTTTAATAACATTATATGCACTGCTTATACATGTTTCTATATGAACACCTTTTTGATTAGCTAGGTTTGTTAACACAACAACCATATCACCTATAGCATCTATTATTTCTTCTTGATTATCTTTTAATAGAGCTTCAGCTAATTCACCAGCTTCTTCTTGCAGTTTCATATATTGGACGTGTACATTACCTTTTTTATATATACCTTTTTCTTCAGCCCAATCTCTTATTTGCTGAAACATTTTTAAAGGTTTTTTATTACATACTGGTTTTGTTCTATCAAATTCAAACAAAGCTTTGTTGTATACATAACTTCTGTTATCATTATACATAGATGTTTTTGCATTTTTAGCTATCCAGTTTATTGTTTTATCTGTTAAGGTAAACATACCATGAGATGTTTTCCAATTTAAACCTTTGTTGTTTATCAACATGCTTCTTAAGTTGTTTAAAGGTACTGGAAAAGTTGATGTTTGTTCAGTAGCGTTTATCTTCATATTACTTTTTTTATATAATTGATTATACTTTTTTCTATCTATTTTATAACCAAAAGATTTTTGAAGCTCAATCTCTCTTTCTGAAATATAATCTATATCAGAACTTGAATCTAATACTTCGTATTCACCTTTTTTATAACCTTGAATTAACGTTACTCTGTTATTAAGATTACGCGTTACACCTATTTTTTTACCGGGTATATGATATAAATAATACATAATTATTTTAATTTATTATTATACAAATGAAAATTATGAGCGAAATGGTAGTAACTACCTACGTTTAGGTTAAGTCTTTCAGCCACAAGCTGTTGCAGTGACGCAAAACAATATTGATCATTACAAAACCCAAACCAAAGATCATTAGATCTCATTACAACACTCATTTCTAATTTGTTGTTTAATACAGTAAACTGTACAGCGTAAGTACACGGCGTGTCTTTAGCATAAGTACTTATTTCTTTACCATCATAAATACTTATAGCAGCTTGCCTGGTGTCTTTAACTTGTCTTAACATAGCCACTACGTGATCAAGCTGATGGTTTCTACTCCATTGCCAACCATAATTAGATCTACACTTTCTATCTGAATCAGCCATATTATCCCATATAGGTGGGACTTTACCATATATCTCTCCTAACTTATCAACGCTTGGATCTTCTGATAAATACCATTGCCATTCAGCTTCTGCATACTCTTTATTAAACTTTCTATATCTTGCTTTTATGTTTTTATCTAATGGATTATGTATGTAAAAACCAACATTAAACAAAGCTTTTGTATCACCAAACTCTAATCCTTTGTTTTTAATTTTTACATAAAAATAATCAAAAGCATCACTTGCTGTTTTAAAATTTCCTTTAGTTGTTATCATTTAATAATTATCTTTTATTATAATAATACTTACACACTTGATAATATGTTTGCCACAAAGAATACTTATCATATGTAGCAGGAGAAATGTGTGCTGTTTCCCCTTTTTTATAAGGACCTATATTTATAGTAATTTTCCATTTACCTTTTTCATATTGAACTGGAAAATATGAAACTCTTATATTGTTTTTAACACAATATGAATACCATTTAGTTTCATCAACACTTGGTATATAATCAGGAGATCTGTTATCATTTTTCTTTACTCCCATGGCATAGCTTCAGCTGTACTTACATTTTGATTATGTGGTATAAAACAACCTGATTTAGGTTCCCATTTAAAATTAGCTTCAGCACCATTTTCTCCTAAGTTTTGAAACTTAACTTTTAATACTTTAGCTTTAACCGTTTTGTTTTCATAATCTCTGTGTACTAATAAACCATGATAACTAGCATCGTACCATTCACCACCACCTTTTATATTATACATAGTTGGTTCTTCAATTTTACCTTCTTTATCTCTATACATTTTAGTAGGATGAGCTACTATAAAAACCAGTACATCAAACTTTTTAGCAAATATCTCTATTTTAGTAAGATATTCCATTGTGTATCTGTTTACATCTTCTGTTTTACAGTCAACATCTCTTATCTTATTAAAAGGATCTATAACTAAACACTTAATCCCTTTTCTTTTAACAAGCTCTGCGCCTTTTCTAAGTACTGATTCAAGAGTGTATCTTTCCATATCAATAAAGAAAAAATTATCATTAATATGTTCAGCAACTTTCTTCCATTGGTTAGTGTTTATATCTCCAGGTGTTGGCATACCTTGCCAAACTTTTCTCATTAATTTATGAGCATGTAAGTATGTTGGTGCGTTTTCAGGAGATGCAAAAGCTGTTTTCCATTTATAGTTTATATTATAACCAACAACCATTTGATCAACAAAATCAGACTTACCGCTGCTAGGAATACCAGTAACTGTAATGAATTGTCCTGTGTATGTTGAAAAAATCTCATCAAAGTTTTGTAAGCCAACTTGATAACCAGGTTTAAAACCGTGTTGCACAAAGTCAGTAACTTCTTCTTCAATGTCTTTAAATGTTGTAACATTTTCAAGCGGGACTGCTTTCGCTGTTTCAATAAGTTTTGATAATCTTTTATTTCCATATTTTAATAAGTATTCATTAGCATCTTTACAGTCATCAAAGTCTATAATAAAACAAACTTCAGCTCCTAGTCTTCTTATTAACTCCTGTTGAAGAGCTTGGCCTGCTTCATCATTGTCTACAGCTAAAATTACTTTTTCTTTATCATCAAAATAATCAATACAGTTATCTAAGTAATCTAAATTGTTTGAATTTAGAGTAGCTCCATTAGGTACTGATAACACATTAGGTATGCCAGCTTCATGAAAAGATAAAGCATCCATCTCACCTTCCACAATAACACAGCTGTTATAACCGATAATACTATTAATATTATAAAATACTTTTTCTGCTCCTTTAAATAGTTTAAAGTTTTTTCTTCCATCTCTATATTTTATGTTAATAAGATCGTTACCCATTAAGTAATTAAACTTTATAACTTTTTCTATTTTACTTGTTTGTGGCATATACTCTGTGCCTTCACTAACACCACATTCGGTTAATGTTTTTTTAGATATGCCTCTTGTTTTAAACCAAACAGCAACCTTGTCTGTTATCGCTGTTGCATTATGATTACCTGGTCTTATATACTCTTTTTCACTTACACCTTTACGTTTATAAGTATGTAATTGAAATGTTGTATTACAATTGTGACAAGTACCTAGGCCTCTCTTCCAATCATATGAAGCACATTTAAGCTTTTGATTTTTAGGTTTTCTATCAGACGAACACAGGGGACAAATCCCCTGCGTTTTTCCTTCTGGTAAACCATATTGATTAAATGTGTCTATGCTGAAACCATTAATTTCAATATTCTCTACCTGCATATGTGTTTATTTTATTATCTATTATAAATCGTATTTAGTTTAAAATGGTAAATCGTCTTCTTGTTTAACCTCAGTTTTTTGAGATACAGGCTCTTGTCTTTGAGCGGCTGCTACATTAGATCCATTTGTCCATACAACTTTTACATTACCTAAATAAGTTTTAGCTACTTTAGCTTCTCTTTCTTCTTTAGTTTGCTCTACAATAACGGGACCGTTGTTACCAAACTGGTCTACCTCATCGTTTAAAGTTAAACTAATAGGTAAGTATTTACCTTTAGCTCCAACTATTATTTTGTCTTTAGGTATGTTGTTTAAATTTATACTTGTTTTTAATATTGATGCCATTATGCTAATTTTAAATTAAGTTCATTAAACATTTTACGTAGCTCTTGGGTGTTAATACTAGTTCCTTTTAGTCTACGTCTAAAGTTATCTGCTACCTTAGAATAAGGATGATAACCATCAGTGGTATTAGGGTTTTTGTAGAACTGTGCTACAGGAAACCTACGGTTTGTAATACTACAATTTTTTGTGCGTCTTTTAACTTTTGCCATATTATAAAATTTCTGATTTAAAATATTGTTTAGGATCAAAGTTTTTGGTTTTATAAAACAATTGGTATTGTGCTACTGCTTCTTGAACTTTACGTTGACCCTTTTCATAAAACTCATCGGAGCATTCACATATTTTTATGTTATGTGTTGTTTTATCTATAACAATAAATAACATATCATAATTAAACAGCATCTTGTATATGTATGCTTGGCTATCATAGTTGTATCGTGAAGCTGAAAATCTAAACTTATCTATATCAGATGTTGTTTTTAAATCAATTATTAATCTTTCATCATGATTAACAATATCAGCTTTACCTTTCCATGTTTCTCCTTCTATTTCTGACAACCCAGGTCTTTCATACTCGACATTACCGTCTTGTATTAAACCCTTACATACTTTGTTACTTAAAACTGTTTGTACCATTAACTCTATCTGATCTACTTCATGTGTTAATAAACACAGTTCACCATCAGACATCTCTTTATACACTTTAGTATTTCTATTACTAGATTCTATTATCTTAAACTTTTTAAGTTTATTAGGTTCTAGTATAGCGGTGTGAAAATAACCCCCTATCAAAAACTCAGGTCTTTGTTTAGAGGGTTCATGCAGTGATAAAGGATTTTTTAATAAAGTTGAAATATCAGAGTTACTTAAATACTGTTGGCCAAACTCGCCGTAGTAATGTTCATCTATTTCTAGCTTTTTTAAAATATCATTTTTATTCATTTACAGTGTTGTAAGTTCTTGTTCTAATTTTTTGTCTATTATATACTTTGCTTTTATTGACTCTAACTTACCTCCTGATTTGATAAAGCTTTTAGCTTTTGTTAACTGATCAGGTGTCATTGTAGTTTTGTGGTTGTTTATAGCATCACTGTCTTGTGTATCATCTATTAAAAATAGATTACCTAGTGAGTATTTTTTACCATAGCTCGATGCTGAACCAAACTGTTGAGGCGTTTGCATACCTTTCTGGTTAAGGTCTACTCCTACTAAAGCTGTAGCTTTAATAGCATCTTTACCATCAGATATAGTTGCTTCACTCTCAATTATAGGCATAGGTTCATTACTAATTAAATTTTCATTTAAAGTTACAGTAACTCCTAATTCTATTAAAAAGGGTTTAGTTGCTTCGAGGATGTCTTCGGCGGATCTGAAGTAGTATTTGCCGAAGTTGTTAAATCTTGATTTTTTAGATTTAAATTTTGTCTGAATTGTTGCTAACTTTTCGTTAAGGTTCATAGGTTTTGTGGTTTAATGGCTTATATATATAATTACATATTATAGGCCTGTTTTACATTTATAAATAATCAATTACTTGTGAATGATCTACGTTTTCTATTAAACTTTTTACAGCTTGTTTTTTAAGTTCTGAAACTCTTACGTAATCACTTGCACCTTTTATATTTAATTTTAAAGCGATTTCTTTTGCTGTAAGCTTCTCACAATCAAGGCCATATGATAATCTTAAAACTTCATACTCATTAGTAGTTAAATGTTTTAGCATTAAACTTTTTAAATACGAATTTAATAAGTTAACGTTATAAGGCTCTGATTTATCAGGTACTTGGTACACCATGTTTTCATCATCGCTGTACTTGGCATCTATGCTTAAAAATATACTATTAAAAAACATTTCCACCATTTTTTTATCTTTAGGATTTTTACGTATCTCATTCATTTTATGTTCAGGTATACGTATGTCACCTCTGTTTTTATCTATAGCTCTTCTTATGCTGCCTTTTATTCTTTTAGATAAGAAAGACTTTATTGTTTTTTCTTTATCTTCTGATTTAGATAACAGTTCATAATCCATCCTGTCAACAGCTTTAGTAAGGCCAATGCATCCTTCTTGTATGAAATCTAGAATATCCATGACGCCTGACGCTTGTTGTGATGTTGAAAATTTTCTTGCTATATTTTCTACTAAAGGCATAAAAACATTTATAAGCTCGTTTCTACTGTACTCATGAAAATCTTTATTAGGTATCAGCTTTAACGTTGATTTTAAATCTTCCTTATATCTTATGTAATTTTGTATATTATATTTTTTCATTTAATTTACATTTTTCTTGTTTTAAATTGCTGCACATATTTCTGTGTACAGTTCTTATTGAACAGTTTAAAAGATTTGCTATTTTCCCTATAGTTATTTTTCTACCCATTTGATTTAAATCGAGCATCGCTTGGTATATAGCCTCATTATCAACTAAAGATGTTCTTCCTATTAATTTTCCTACTATTTTTAGTTTCTCACTGGTTGTTAATCTAGTAAAATCCTTAAATATTATTTTTCTTAATTTATTATTTGGAGGTTTTACTAAATTTAAATCATAAATATCTCGTAATATATTTTTAAGTTTTTCATCTGAAATATTAAAAGTAGTAAAACCATTATCTTTTTTAGATATAAATTTACATATAAGTATAAACTTATCATGTGTTAGGTCTTGGTTTAAATAATTTAATACTCTAAAATGCCATCTTAATGATTTATAAGTATTTATAAGAGCTCTGCTATTAAAAAGAGCATAGTATTCATGGGTTCCATTTTCATAAAAATAGCCCCACTTAAATATCTTACTTGGTTTATCATTAATAGGTAAACGCTTGTATATAATACGGTGTTGATTTAAATAATATAATTTTCTTTGTGACATTAGGTCCTTACTCTTTTATTATAATAGTCTATTGTCTTCTTTTATTTTTAGTAACCTTTCTTTGTCTTCTTGAATTTATGTTAAATAAATTTCCTTTAATTAAATGTTTGTATTGTTTTATTTGACTCATATTAATTGCATGTTAGTGATCCTTGTAGTACTTTATCGCAATAATCTCTTCTTGAATACGTTAACCAGCCAACATTGCGAGTGCCTGGTTGAAGTTTAACCACTTCCCACCTTGGTGGTACCGCTTCTGCTGCGTAAAAAACACAATTACAGAAGTTTTCCGGTACTACAAAGGTTTCGTGATTGATATCATCTATATAGCATGATGTAAAAACCATACATACTATTGCTGTTTTTATTTTATTCATAATTACGAATAGATTTAAACAGAGGATGTCTGTAAGAGCCTCTTGGAGTTTTTTGAAAGTATGTAAATGTAGCTGTTTTGCCGATATAACTATCAACGTTAGCTAGCATTTGTCTCATAGTTTGATAATTTTCCATAACAGGCATGCCAAAAGTAATACCGTTGCTATCGATAGCCAAGAACTTGCCAATTGTGCCGCTTCTTTTACCTTTGCCTTCAACAAAGCCTGTGATTGTAGCTTCTGTATCTTGAAAGTCTTTGAATTTTTGTAAGTTGTAACTTCGTTTTTGTTCATAAGGTTTATTATTTCTTAGTATAGAGCCTTCATAGCCACGATCTAAATAGTATTGATGCCAGTATTTAGCTGTATGGATAGAAGATACGTTAGCATGACGGACTGTTTTACAGTATTTTAAGTTAAATGTTTTGTGTAAACTTTTAATAATAGTACTACGTTGTATGAAACTGTATGATTCGTATGCTGAACCGCTGTTGTTTACTACATCGTAGTTGTGAAACTGTATTACTTTAGCTTCTGATTGCTCTTGTACTGTAGGTTTTTGTTTACGTACAAGTGAAATAATTTTATTGAAATTGTCTTTATAGTTATGATTATAAAGCTCGCCATCTAGTATAAGATTAGGGAACTTTTTAAACACAGGTTTAAGCTCTTTGAGTATATGAGCTACGTTCATAAACGGTTTATGATTACGTGAAAACGCACCATGTTTACTTATATAGCAACGTACACCGTCAAGTTTTGGTTGTATAAAAGAGTCTTTGTCGAACTCTTTTTTGCCCACAGGGTGAGCTAGCATTACATTAAATTCTGTCATTTTAATTTATTATTTAAGATTTGTATTTTACGTTTTATGATAGCCGCTTTTTCATAAGCTTCATCATTTAAGTATTTTGTTAGCATTTTATCTAGTCTTTGTAATTCTTCTTCAATAAGCTCTTGTTCAGAAGGTTTGTATATTTCTAGAACTTCGTGATTATCATAATAGTTTACAAATTTTGCTAACACTATATCAGCTATTTTATCAGCTAGTTTGTTAATATCTTTGTCTGTCATATTAATATTATCTATATTATATCGTATTTAGTTTTACTTCTTTTTTAACTAAATCTGAATCAGCCCAAGATGTATAATCATAATTACTTTTGTATCTTTTTATTATTCTTTCTGGAGGTAATACAAATACAGATTCTTGCACCCATTGATTATAACAGCTTATCCAAACATCTTTTTTACCTGTCCATATTATATAAGTGTATTCATGGTCTATATTATCTATATTTGGGTATAAATACTGACTATTGTAGTGAAAGTCATATACTAAATGTGATGCAACTCTTGATCCATCACCAAAATTAGTAAATCCTTTATCTTTTTGCATGTAATTAACCCAATTAGCTAACTCAACGCCTCTCCACTCTGGATAACCATCGTGGTGTAAATACATATTTACATAGCTTTTGTCATTAACTTCTTGAGGTTTAACAGCAAAACCTTTTGTGTATTTTTCTGCGTGTTGCCTATCGACAACCATTGTTAAATTCCTTGTTGACATTGTTGTTAATTTAAAATTAGTGGACGTGAGAGGAGTCGAACCTCTGTTTGAGATACTGTCTTGCCCGTATATCGGCGAAGATACTGTCTCACTTACCCGTCACGCCCGATTTTTACTTTTTAATTTGTAATTTAACGTTGTACCATTTACCGTATTTTAAATCTTTATTAACTAAAAAATCTATACGTTTAGTAAAACGTTTATTCATTCTGTCTTGTATTGTCCAGACGCCATCTAACGTGTCTGCATTTGTAATCAATACTTTTGTACCCATTGTAAATCCAAGAGGTTCTAAGTCTCTAGAAACAGCAATCCATCGATGCTTATATTGATCTACACTGTCAATTTGTTTATTAGATGCTGTAATAAACGGTGTTGAATCAGTTTGTTTAGGATCTGCATGGTATATAGTTGCTGTTACCATTAACCACATTAAACTTTCTTTCATAAAGCTGAAAGCTTTTTTGCTTGATAAATAGCATAACAATCACTTTCACCGTTAACTCCAAAATACTCTGTAGTGTCTGAGGAGGCAACTATGTTTGCTATTCTGTTCCAAGTACGTAAGTTTTTTATAACACCTTGTATGTGTTTACGACGTAAATCAGGGTAAGTTGTTTCATGCCTTTTTGCATATAACTTTCTTATATTCAACCTGTTATGTACTATTTTGCTTATAACTTTAGCTTCTATTCTGCTGTCTAAATATTCATTCATTTGTTTTTTCATATATTTTATAATTCCAATATGCACCTTTAGAGTGCGTTCTACGTGTAGGTTGTTTGTGGTTTTCAACTGATGCTTTCATTGATTGAACATACTCTGCATCTGTAAAACCACTACAATAATTACCTTGTCTTTGTTTTTCCCACTCAATAATTTTGAGTCTTTTCTTTTGTTTTAAATAATTTTTAAATTCTTGTAAATTCATAATTGTTGATTTAATATAAAATTAATTATTTGTTTTGGTGTGCCACTTACTATAGAAGTATTACCTCTTACATTAAACTTTAATGTGTAGTCTAACGGTTTAATTTCTTCAAATTTTGTGTTAAATTTATTTCCTGCCATAATCCCATATTGATTTTTTCTTTTCTAAATAGGTTAAACCTTTGTAATTAAACCAAGATTTAATACCTAATTCTTCTTCTGTTTCGCCATCTTCATTTAAAGACTCTTTTTTAATGTAACCAAATTTGTTTGGTAAATCACCAAGTAAATAACCTTTATAGTTTTTATTATTATTTTTCATATAATTATTTATTATTGTTCATATTATCTGCTAACCAGTGCAGTGTTTTTTCTTCTGACCAATTCCAACGTTCCATTATATAGTCAACTAATTCTTGACCTTTTAATTGTATTTCATTACTCATAATTTTATAATTTATAACCATGTTAAGGCATCAAAGCCTCTTTTTACTACTCCTTCATACATTACTAGTATCCATAAAGGCATTACTATAATGATTGCTATTATTCTAATTAAATTGTGTATATTTTGCATATTGATAGTGTTTTATTGTGTTTAAACTTGCTTGAGTAAATTGATCTACTCGTTTTCTGTATTGTTTATCTAGACAATATTTTTTTATTGCTCGAGATTTAGTAGATTCACCAAATCGTTTTTCATGTATAGCAATTTGCTTTAATTTATCGTCTATCATTTGTTTTGTTAACTTCATATTATTATATTTTAGTGAGTGAGATGGGAATCGAACCCATAATTCGCGTGTCTGGTCGGCGTGCTCCAAGTGCTCACTCTTTATTATTTTAATTCGTTTTTATATATTATCTATTTGTAATCGTTTTTAGTTTATTATCAATGTACCATTGTAAACTTTTTATATAAATTCTTAATGTTTTAAGTTCTTGTGACATTTTGTCACAGTTTTTATCTTCAAATCTTTTAAGTAATGACACTTTGTCACAATGTTCTGCGAGTAACAATCGCTTGTATTGTTTACCGAATTTACCTTTGTAAGATACTACTTTGTTTATTTGGTACCATCTACTGTTTTTAGTAGAATCTATTTGAAAATATTCACCATCTCGTATACCATTTCTTAATATAGTTACTCTTACATAACCACTTCGGTATATTTTACCAAGTCTTCCGTCTTTTAATTGGTACATTTCAGTACC
>TARA_R110002012_G_scaffold105648_2_pt1 | contig 15801 bp, 9 predicted proteins | sample TARA_R110002012 | Tara Oceans TARA_R110002012 (sample SAMEA4396515) | marine metagenome | biome: Westerlies Biome; feature: [DCM] deep chlorophyll maximum layer (ENVO:01000326); material: water (ENVO:00002006), including particulate matter (ENVO:01000060) such as... | depth 40 m
CAATGAGCGCTTTGATGCTGCCATCCTGCGGGCCAAGTACCACCAGAGCACTCTGTGCCTTGGGCAGTTGAGCGAGCCGATACTGATTTTCACCCTCAACCGAGCTAACGCGGATTATATCGCCGGGCTTGAGCACATCAGCTGGTTTGCCGGGGCGAGGCCCCATGCCGTTGGCGCTCAAATAAGGCCGAGCCCACTTCATATCATCCCAGGCAATGGTCCCAGGCGGATCACGGCGAAATACCAGTTCTACATCATTGTCATTGACGGCGCTAACGAGCGCAGGCTCAAGGCCGCCAAGACTCTGGTAGTTGTTAAGCAGGCTGACGCCCTGTTCCAGGGTGATATCTGGATTTCGCGCCTCAGGTCCCCGGTAGCCATGGCGTTGGTCATATTCCTGCAGGCCGCTGCGTAGCGCGTGGTTGGCCAAGTCCTGCATCTCGCTGCTGACCGTAGTATAAACGTTGTAGCCTTGGGTATAGGCTTCGTCGCCAAAACGTTCAACCATTTCCAGTCTGGCCATTTCAGCAATGTAAGGCGCTTCCATTTCCGGATTAGCACCATGGTTGCTTGCGGTGATGGGTTTGGCTACTGCGGTCTCGTAACTGGCCTGGTCAATGTAGCCCAGCGTAAGCATTCGTCGCAGAATCCAGTCCCGTCGCTCTTTAGTCCTCTCAGGATTGGATATCGGGTTATATCGTGACGGTGCCTTGGGCAGCCCGGCAATCATGGCGAGATCTGCGAGCGGTAACTCGCTGATGGACTTGCCGTAGTAGACCTGTGCTGCAGCCTCGATGCCGTAGGCACGGTTGCCCAGGTAGATCTTATTGACGTAGAGCTCAAAGATTTCCTGCTTGGTCAGGTTGCGCTCAATTTGCAGTGCCAGCAGGATCTCGTTCAGCTTGCGCGAGAATACCCGGTTGCTGGACAGGAAGTAGTTTTTGGCGACCTGCATGGTGATAGTGCTGCCACCGGTTTGAATGTGGCCGGTCTGTATAAGCTCTGCAGCAGCGCGTACCAAGCCTGCTGGGTCAACGCCATGGTGATGAAGGAAATTATCGTCCTCGGCGGCCAGTAGAGCGTGCACAAATGTGCTCGGCACCTCATCGTAGGTAATTGGGAAGCGGCGCATCTCACCAAACTCTGCAATCAGCTTATTATCTGTGCTATATATCCGCAGTGGTGTCTGCAGCTCAACGTCCCGAAGGGTGTCTACGTCTGGTAAAGCCGGACTGAGATAAAGTGCGACGCCACTAAGCACCATTACTGGGGTGCAAGCTAGTGCTAAAAGTGACCAGAATATAAATTTTAATAAACGCATAAGGGATGCGGAATTCCCTGAATAATTAGAAAGTTAGCAGTATTGCTGCTCTTCGAAGGGTGTAGCAGGGTGCATTATAAGCGTATTTTTTTTGATTTAGCTATTTGCGCTTGTACAAGTACTGTTATTTAATGTAGGAAAACATAAACCGTCCGTAAGTGTCGGATGCTGATAGGAAATTGGCTGTGCTAGGGCTCATAAAGAAAAAAGCGAATACGCTTCTGGGTATCGATATCAGCTCCACAACCGTGAAGCTGCTCGAGCTTAGTCGCTCAGGCAACCGCTACAAGGTCGAAGCCTACGCGGTTGAACCTTTGCCATCCGGCGCGGTGGTTGAGAAAAATATTGTCGAACTCGAAGGCGTTGGCCAGGCGTTGGAGAAAGTGCTCGCGCGCTCTCGCTCCTCGTTGAAGCAGGCTGCCGTCGCTGTGGCAGGTTCGGCCGTGATCACCAAAACCATCGAGATGGATGCTGGTCTGGATCCCGATGAGATGGAAGAGCAGATCAAGCTCGAGGCTGATCAGTACATTCCTTATCCGCTCGATGAAGTCGCTATCGATTTCGAAGTTCAAGGTGTCTCCCCTCGTAATGCCGAGCGCGAAGAAGTGCTGCTGGCAGCCTGCCGTCGAGAAAATGTTGATATTCGCGAAGCTGCGCTGGCGCTAGCCGGGTTAACCGCCAAAGTGGTGGAAGTCGAGGCCTATGCGATGGAACGGGCATGTGAGCTGGTTATCCATCAGCTCGATGCTGGTGATGATGGGCTGACCATTGCCGTGATTGATATCGGCGCTACCATGATGACGTTGAGTGTGCTCAGTCAAGGGCGGATCATTTATACCCGTGAGCAGCTATTTGGCGGCAAGCAGCTGACCGACGAAATTCAGCGGCGATATGGCTTGTCGCAGGAAGAAGCAGGCTTGGCCAAGAAGCAGGGCGGCCTGCCTGACGACTTTGAAAGTGAAGTGCTAGGTCCGTTCAAAGACGCAGTGGTGCAGCAGGTTTCTCGTTCGCTGCAGTTTTTCTTCGCTGGCGGTCAATACAACGACGTGGACTACATCCTGCTCGCGGGTGGTACTGCCTCTATCCCAGGTCTTGATCAGTTGGTTCAGCAGAAGATCGGCACAACAACCCTGGTTGCCAACCCATTCGCAAACATGACCCTGTCGAACAAGGTTGATGCTGTGGCGCTGAGTAATGATGCGCCTGCATTGATGATTGCCTGTGGTCTGGCAATGAGGAGTTTTGACTAATGGCTCGCATTAACCTTTTGCCTTGGCGCGAGCAGCTAAGGGAAGAACGAAAAAAGGAGTTTTTGACCATTCTCGCGCTGGTAGTCGTCTTTGCTGGCGCTTTGGTCTTCCTCGGTGATCGTCACCTGAACGGCAAAATTGAGCATCAGAATGACCGCAACGCTTTTCTTCAGAAAGAGATTACTCTTCTGGAATCGCGTATCAAGGAAATCGAAGAGTTGCAGGCCCGCCGTACTCAGCTGCTGGATCGCATGAAGATCATTCAGGATCTTCAGGGCAATCGTCCCATTATCGTCAGGGTATTTGATGAGTTGACTCGGACCTTGCCGGACGGCGTCTATTTTACATCTGTCGCCATGAAGGGGGCGTCGGTAAGCATCCAAGGTGGTGCCGAGTCCAATAGCCGTGTATCCAAATTGATGCGTCAGATGGATGCCTCTGATTGGCTGGTTTCGCCAAACTTGACGGCAGTACGAGCGGTTACTTCTGGAGCGCTTGATCAGGCTAACGTCTTCGAGCTGACAGTGAAGCAAACTGAGCCGCGTGCCAGTGCCGCTGAGGGAGAACAGCAGCCATGAGTCTTTCGCAATCGATTGAGAGCTTGAAGAAGGTTGATTTAAATAACCTGGACTTCAACAATATTGGTTCCTGGCCTGGCGCACTCAAGGCAATTGTTTGTGTGCTGGTTTTTATCGTGCTGCTGCTGCTGGGCTATCAGTTTCATCTGAAAGATCTTCAGGTAAGCTTGGAACGGGTAGAGTCGCAAGAGGTTACGCTGCGCAAGGAGTATCAAGAAAAATCGTATCGTGCCGCTAACCTGGAAGCCTATAAGGAGCAGTTGGCAGAGATCGAGGAGCGTTTCAGCGGTTTGTTGAAACAGTTGCCGAAAGACAGTGAGGTTCCTGGCCTGCTGGAAGATATCACACAGATGGGGCTCAATAGCGGCTTGGAGTTTGAGTCGATTACCCTGCAGCCTGAATTGGCCCAGCAGTTTTATGTTGAGCTGCCCATTAATATCGTGGTTCGGGGTAGCTACCATGACCTCGCGACTTTTGTTAGCAGTGTAGCGGGTTTGCCCCGCATCGTGACGCTCAATGACTTTGTGATCGAGCCCATTAGTGTGGACAGTCCGGACCTTCTGACAATGAATATTGTGGCCAAGACCTATCGCTACAATGATGCAGGAGGCCAAGAATAATGATTAACAAGAACCTAACCTGCATATCGCTTCTCGCCATATTTGGTCTGGCGGGGTGTGGTGGTAATGAGTTTGCTGATCTGCAGCGTTTTATGGACGAAACGCGCGCCAGACCAGCCGGAAAAATCGAGCCTTTACCGCGCTTTGAGCCCTATGAGGCTTTCACTTACAGCGCGGCTTCTTTGAGAAGTCCCTTTCAGCCGCCCATTCGCATAGATCTAACCCAGCGTCAGCGTGGCTCTCAGGACATTAAGCCGGACGAGAACCGCGTTAAGCAGTTTCTTGAAGGCTTTAATATTGAAAGCTTCGAAATGGTTGGTACTTTGAGCAATAACAACGGCATGCAGGCCCTTATTCAGGGTGCTGGAAGTGTGCATCGAGTCAAGGTTGGTGACTATCTGGGGCGTAACTATGGCCGCATTACGGGGATTCAGGATAACCGGGTCGACGTGGTCGAGATCGTGCCGGACGGTGAAGGGGGTTGGTTGGAGCGCCCGCGGACTCTCAGCTTGCCTGAGCGCGGATAGGTCAACCAGGGAGAGATAATATGAACTGCAAACAGTCACGCGTGGAACGCAAGCAAATGCCTCTAACCAGAAAACTATCGTTGGCAGCCGCACTCGCGCTGCTGAGCCCATTGGCCCTGGCCGCAGATTTACAGAAGATGGACGTTGCGTCTCTGCCGGGTGATCGCGTTGAGCTGAAGCTGACGTTTGATGAACCGGTTAACGGGTCGCCTAAAGGTTATACCATTGACGAACCAGCTCGTATCGCCTTGGATCTGCCGGGTGTTAAGAACAAGTTGGGTGAGCGTAATCGTGAATTGGGACTGGGTAACGCCCGCAGCGTTACCGTCGTAGAGGCGAACGATCGTACTCGTCTGATTATCAATCTGGCCGATTTGGCACCTTACACAACGCGCGCTGAAGGCAATAGCTTGTTCGTGCTGGTGGGTGGCGCTCCTGTAGCCTCCTCGAATGCCTCCGCATCCGAGACAGCTGTGGCGCGCAATGATAATTGGCGTGCTGAATCTGAGCCTGCAGTCTCTGGCGCAGTGACTTCTGGTCGTGCCATTAGCAGTCTGGACTTTCAGCGCGGCGATGACGGCGAAGGTAACGTTATTGTTGATTTGACCGATCCCTCAATTCGGGTTGATGTTGAAGAGCAGGGTGGGCGAGTCAAGCTTAATTTTCCAAATACTCGCTTGCCTGATGAGTTGCGAGTCCAGTTGGATGTTAAAGACTTCGCTACGCCGGTTAACTTTATCAACGCGTCCAGCAACGGTAACAACGCCAGTATTGTTATTGAGCCAACTGGTCAGTATGAGCACTTGGTTTATCAAACTGATAATCGTCTGACAGTCAGTTTCAAGCCACTTACTCGCGCAGAGGTTGAGCAGCGTCGTGCGGACTCCTTTACATATTCGGGTGAGAAGCTGTCGCTGAATTTTCAGGATATTGAGGTTCGCTCGGTGTTGCAGTTGATTGCGGACTTTACTGATTTGAACCTGGTTGCTAGTGACACTGTGCAGGGAAGCATTACCTTGCGCCTGCAGAATGTGCCTTGGGATCAGGCATTGGATTTGGTTCTGAAAACCAAGGGGTTGGATAAGCGCCAAATAGGTAATGTATTACTGGTTGCGCCAGCTGACGAGATTGCCGCTCGCGAGCGTCAGGAGCTTGAGTCGCAGAAGCAGATTTCAGAGTTGGCTCCGCTGCGTCGTGAGTTAATTCAGGTAAATTATGCCAATGCAGCAGACATCGCGCAGTTATTCCAATCTGTCACTGCTACAGACACAGACTCCCAGCGAGGATCGTTAACCGTTGATGCCCGTACCAACAGTATTATTGCATTGGAAACTCAAGAGAAGCTTGATGAGTTGAGGCGCATCGTTACTCAGTTGGATATTCCGGTACGCCAGGTCATGATAGAAGCCCGAATTGTAGAAGCTAACGTTGGTTTCGATAAGGCGCTCGGTGTCCGTTGGGGGGGGAGTCTGAACCTGGGTAGCCGATTCAATGCATTTGGTAAAGATACTCAAACGTCTATCGGCGAAGCTCCAGATTTTGTCCCTGATGGAACTACTACAGGGGGATACTATGGTATAGCCGAGCGGGATCCGAATTCACCCTTTGTAGATATGGGTGTGATTGGCGCCACATCAGGAATTGGCATTGGCTTTATCACTGACAATGCTATTCTTGATTTGCAACTTTCGGCTATGGAGAGCACAGGAAATGGGGAAATTATATCTCAGCCTAAGGTTGTCACCTCAGACAAAGAGACGGCCAAAATCCTGAAGGGGTCAGAGATTCCCTACCAAGAGGCTAGCTCAAGTGGAGCAACAACTACTGCCTTTGCTGAAGCTGTTCTTTCTCTCGAAGTCACTCCACAGATAACTCCAGATAATCAGGTTATTATGGAGGTGGTTGTTACTAAGGATGAGGCTGACTTTACTCAGGTGGTAAATGGCGTGCCGACTATCCGTAAAAACGAAGTGGATGCCAAAATACTCGTTGCCGATGGTGAGACTATTGTGATTGGTGGCGTTTTCTCTAGCCAAACTCAAAGTGCCGAGGAGAAGGTGCCCTTTCTTGGTGATTTGCCGCTGTTAGGGCGAGCTTTTCGTCGAGATGTTACTAACGAGAGTAAGAATGAGCTGTTGATTTTCCTCACTCCGCGCATTATTAACAACGGCGCCATTACCCTTGCAAGATAATGGGCTTGAATAACGTTTTTCTGGTAGGCCCGATGGGGGCAGGTAAAAGCACCATCGGGCGTCTTCTTGCCAAGGAACTCAAATACCCGTTCAAGGACTCTGATCGTGAGATTGAGGTGCGAACGGGTGCGGATATTCCTTGGATCTTTGATGTTGAAGGTGAAGAAGGCTTCAGGCAGCGTGAAGAGGCTATGATCGCCGAGCTCGTGCAAGAAGACGGGATAGTGCTCGCTACCGGCGGTGGCGTCGTTATGCGTGATGCAAATCGCTCTGCATTGGCGGCACATGGCTTAGTGGTTTACCTGCGTACCAGCGTCGAACAGCAATTGCAGCGCACAGCTAAAGATCGGCAACGTCCCTTGTTGCAGACTAGCGATCCGGAGAGCGTTTTGCGTGACCTGATGGCCAAGCGCGATCCGCTTTATATGGATATAGCTGACCTGGTGATAGAGACAGATCAGCGTGGCCCCAAAAACGTAGTCAACACCATAGTGACCAAGTTGCTGGAGGGATAGCTCGCACCTGGTGTGCGGGCTGGATGCCTTTCGTGCTTTATTGATTGCATTGCCCTTTAAGTAACTCACTTCTCCCTGATCTGATTTCTTCGCTTTAAAGGCTTTTGCGTGGGCGGCATATCCGCGCGAAGGCCGTATGTTGTATGCTTCGCGAACGCTAGAGGGAGAAGTTGGATGCAGTGTTTGAATGTCGATCTTGGTGACCGTAGTTATCCTATTTATATAGGGTCGGGCCTTTTTGAAAAGCCTGGTCTTTTGGCGTCGCACATCAAGGGCAAGCAGGTTTGTATCGTCACCGACGATACGGTCGCGCCTCTTTACCTGGATGCCCTGGAATCGGCTTTGAGTGGTTACAGGATCACCAGAGTAATATTGCCTACGGGCGAGGCGTTCAAGAACTGGACTACCCTGCAGCAGATATTTGATGCGCTGCTGACTGACAGACATGATCGCAGGACTACCTTGATTGCATTAGGTGGCGGCGTAATAGGTGATATGACGGGGTTTGCCGCTGCGTGCTATCAACGAGGTGTGGATTTCATTCAGATACCCACGACTCTCCTATCTCAAGTTGACTCGTCAGTAGGCGGGAAAACCGGCATTAACCACCCTGCCGGCAAAAACATGATTGGTGCTTTCTATCAGCCCCAAGCGGTATTGATAGATACCGCCAGCTTGCAAACGCTGCCTCCGCGTGAGGTTAGCGCAGGCTTGGCGGAAATCATCAAATACGGCTTTATTCGTGATGCTCATTTTTTGACGTGGCTAGAGTCCAATATGCCGCGCCTGCGTGCGCTTGATCCCGGCGCAGTGATCGAGGCGATTGAGCGCTCCTGTTCGATTAAAGCCGAGGTGGTGGCGGAAGACGAGCGAGAGGGCGGTGTGCGCGCACTGCTGAACTTTGGGCATACCTTTGGCCATGCCATCGAAACGCATCAGGGCTATGGCGTTTGGTTACACGGTGAGGCGGTAGGTGCTGGAATGGTCATGGCGCTGGATCTTTCTGCGCGTATGGGCTGGATTGGTTCTGACGAGCTTGCTCGCGGCAAAGATATAGTTGCCTCGGCGGGCTTGCCGGTGACACCTCCCCAAAGCATGTTGGCAGCAGACTTCAGGCGTCTTATGGCGGTCGACAAAAAAGTGCTGGATGGGCAGCTACGCTTGGTTCTGCTTAAGGGGCTGGGCGACGCGATCGTAACCGCGGATTTTGATACAACGGCACTATCAGACTGCTTGGCGATGTCGCCAGAATGACGTCAAACAAGGAAGAGGGTTTCACCTCAATGAACGAAATCGACCGGTTGCTGGATTATTATCAGTTCAGCCACGATCCCTTTGCTCCTCGTACGCCGGGCTTCAAGTTCTTTACGCCGAAGCGCAAGCCCGTTCTAGCAGAGCTGCATCATCTGGCTCGCTATAGTAGCCAAATGCTCGTGGTTACGGGGCCAGAAGGTAGTGGCAAAACCTTGTTACGCCAAGCTTTGGTCGCCAGCAGTAACAAGGAGAGCGTGCAATGCGTTGTGCTGTCTGCGCGCGAATTTTCCGCTGAAGATGCCTTGCTGGGTTATGTCTGCCAAGCGGTCAATGCCGACGGCCGTGATGTTGGAAGCCTATTGGATAAGTCGCAGTCTAGCGACGCTGTAGGTATTCAGCTTTATCTGGTTATTGACGATGCGGAAGCGTTGGAGCCATCTGCTCTCAGTATGCTTACTGAAATCGCCGAAGCGGGTCAGACTGCCCCTCGCGTGTTTTTGTTTGCGGATGCAGAGCTAATCGCGCCTGCATTAGAGTCGTTGCAGGCATCTCCGGAAGACAGTGCGTTCCACCTTGCTGCGCTGCAGCCGCTTGATCTGGATGAGACTCGCGATTACCTCGGGCAGCGCCTCGAAGGGGCTGGTCAAGGCATTGAGTTGCTGTCAGATGAGCAGATTGCTGCTGTCCATGATCAGTCGGGAGGCTGGCCGGGCGCTATTAATGAAGCGGGTCGTCGGATTATGCTCGAATCCATGGAGCAAGCACCTCTGGCTGCTGCCGAGCGGGCCAAGCGCGGTGGGCTGCCGATTGGTACTTTGGCCGCATTGGCCTTGGTAGCGCTGGGTGTGGGCGTTGCATGGTACATGGGCGATCAGCCCAAAGAACCGGAAACGACTGTTTTGGCGTTGCCTGAGCCTATCCCGGAAGTTCGTTTGAATGGGGATGCTGAGCTTGAGAGTCCCGTGCCGCCAACTGCACCGCTGCCGGCGGGTAGTGATATGGCGACAGGTGTTTCGCCTTCTCCCGTTGCAGAAACTGATGATGCTGATGTTCCAGAAGTAGTTGAAGCTGCCCCCGCGCCAGAGCCAGAGTCGCCGCCGCCAGTGGTTGCGGCAACAAGCGCTGCTGAGTCTGCAGCGAGCAGCCCACCACCGGTCGCTCCGGCGGCCGCTCCAGCGTTGCCTGCTCCAGCGAGTCCTGCGGCTACTGCTGTTGCTGCGAGCAACGATTCGCCCAAGGCAAGCTCGGTAGTTCAAGGCAGCACCGGCACGCGTCAGACATCGTGGTATCGAGAGCAAGCTGCCAGCCGCTATGCGATTCAGCTATTGGGGACGCGCGCCGAGCAGTCGGCGGTCAGCTTTGTTGAAGCGCACGCGCAGCTAAATGATATTGGTTACTTCGAAACAACCCATCAGGGTGCTCCGTGGTTCGTTGTTACTCAAGGTAGCTATGGCGGCCGCCAAGCCGCTCAGGACGGGATTGCTGGCTTGCCGCAGGCATTGCGCAACAGTAAACCTTGGCCGCGCAGTTTCGGCGATATCCAAAAGTCGCTGCGTTGATTTCAGAGGGCAGAGGCATCGATTTGATGGCGTCTCTGCTTCGCTGAAGAGGGCTTGGATCAGTGTTTGAATTAGCGCTATAGTAAAGCGCAAACTTGCCTATTTACGACATTTGAATATGCGAATGCGGCATGCTGGCCTCAAAAAAAATTGTGGCCAGGTATGTCGCTGTGTACAATTACCCCCCTTTTGTCCGGCGCCTAGCCAGATCAATGCTTTTTTGATTCTTGTAAGCGCTTGAATTCAATAGCTTTTTGAGAGCGTGCCTATGAAAGCAGGTTTATACCAGCCTGATCAGTTCAAGGATAACTGTGGCTTCGGCTTGATTGCCCACATGGAAGGTCAGCCCAGTCATCACTTACTCCAGACGGCTATTGAAGCCCTGACATGCATGACACACCGTGGCGGTATCAATGCCGACGGCAAGACCGGTGACGGTTGTGGTCTGCTTATTCAGAAGCCTGATCGTTTTCTGCGCGCAGTGGCGCAGGAGCAATTGTCCGTGCAGCTACCCGAGCAATACGCTGTCGGGATGGTCTTTATGGGCGCCGATGCGGCGGCAACCGCTGCTGCGAAGCAGGCATTTGCCGACGCGCTTGCGGATCAAGGGCTGACCAGTCTGGGTTGGCGTGAGGTGCCCGTTGACCAGACGGTATTGGGGCCACTGGCGCTGAGCAGCATGCCGCGCATTGAGCAGTTGTTCGTTTCCGGTGATGGCCTCGACGAGCAGCAGTTTGGCGTCAAGCTATTCTATGTGCGTCGCAAGGCGGAAATCGCCATGCAGACCGATAGCAATTTTTACGTCTGTAGTCTGTCGCACAAAGTTATCTCCTACAAAGGCCTGATGATGCCGGCCGATCTGGATAAGTTTTATCCGGATTTGGGCGATGACCGCATGGAAACCGCCATCAGCGTGTTCCATCAGCGTTTCTCTACCAATACCTTGCCAAAGTGGCCGCTTGCACAGCCATTCCGTCTGGTCGCGCACAACGGTGAGATCAATACCATCACCGCTAACCGCAACTGGGCTCATGCACGTCGTAACAAATTCACCAACGATTTGATGCCTGATCTGGAAAGTCTGGCTCCGCTGGTCAATACCACCGGGTCCGACTCCTCAAGCATGGACAATATGCTTGAGTTATTGATCACTGGTGGTATGGATTTGTTCCGCGCCATTCGCATGGTTGTTCCGCCCGCATGGCAGAACGTAGAGACCATGGATGCCGACTTGCGTGCATTTTATGAATACAACTCCATGCACATGGAGGCCTGGGATGGTCCGGCTGGTATCGTACTGACCGAAGGTCGTTATGCAGTGTGTCTGCTCGACCGCAACGGTCTGCGCCCTGCGCGCTACGTTGTAACCAAGAACGGTTACATCACGCTCGCCTCAGAAATCGGCGTGTGGAATTACCAGCCTGAAGACGTGATCAGTAAAGGCCGCGTTGGTCCTGGTCAGATTCTGGCAGTCGATACCGAAACCGGTGAAGTGCTGCATACCGATGATGTTGCGGATCGCCTCAAATCGCGCCACCCCTACCGCAAGTGGCTGAAAGAAAATGCCCTGCGTATTCAGGCAAAGCTTGATGACCGCGATCACGGCTCCGACTTTTTGGGCGCCGAACGTCTGAAGCAGTATATGAAAATGTTCCAGGTCACCTTCGAAGAGCGTGATCAGGTACTGCGTCCGTTGGCCGAGAATGGTCAGGAAGCGGTTGGTTCCATGGGCGACGATACCCCGATGGCGGTATTGTCCAGCCGGGTTCGCTCGGTCTATGACTACTTCCGTCAGCAGTTTGCCCAGGTGACCAATCCGCCTATCGATCCGCTGCGCGAAGCCATTGTCATGTCCCTTGAGACCTGTCTTGGCGCTGAGCGTAATGTCTTTGAAGAGACGGCTGATCACGCTAACCGTGCGATCCTGAGCTCTCCTGTGATTTCGCCTGCGAAGTGGCGCACGCTGATGCATCTGGAGCGCCCTGGATTCTCTGTACACACGATCGATCTCAACGTGGACGAGTCCATGCCGCTGGGCGATGCGGTAAGTGATATCGCCAGGCAGGCTGAAGCCGCAGTACGTGAAGGCAAGTCACTCATCGTGCTCAGTGACCGCTTAATTGAAACGGGCAAACTGCCAGTGCACGCTGCACTGGCAGTGGGTGCTGTGCACCACCATTTGACCGCGGTCGGTATTCGTTCCGAGTGCAACATCCTGGTTGAGACGGCGACCACGCGTGATCCACATCATTATGCTGTGTTGATCGGTTTTGGTGCCTCTGCAGTCTATCCGTACCTGGCGTATGAAGTGCTGGGTGACCTGCTGCGCACCGGTGAGGTCATCGGCGACTTGTACGAAGTCTTCAAGAGCTACCGCAAAGGTATCTCAAAAGGCTTGTTGAAAATCCTGTCGAAGATGGGTATCTCGACCATCGCCTCTTACCGGGGTGCGCAACTGTTTGAAGCCGTTGGCTTGGCCGATGAGATCGTTGACCTTTGTTTCAAGGGTGTCGCCAGCCGCATTCAGGGCGCGCGTTTCTGCGATCTGCAGGATGAACAGCTACTGCTGGCCAAGGAAGCCTGGAATCCACGCAAGTCGATTCAGCAAGGTGGCTTGTTGAAATTTGTCTTCGGTGGTGAGTACCACGCGTACAACCCTGATGTGGTACGTGCGTTGCAGGATGCCGTGCAGGGTGATAGCTACGATAAGTACCTTGAATACGCGGCTTTGGTAAACAACCGCCCGGTGGCGTCGCTGCGTGACCTGCTGAAAGTGCGTGATGATCAGGCGCCGATCGCGCTCGACCAAGTTGAGCCCCTTGAGCAGATATTCAAGCGCTTTGACTCGGCGGGTATCTCGCTCGGAGCCTTGTCGCCTGAGGCGCATGAGGCCATTGCCGAGGCAATGAACCGTCTTGGCGCTCGCTCCAACTCCGGTGAGGGGGGTGAAGACCCTGCGCGTTACGGTACCGAGCGTACCTCGCGTATCAAGCAGATTGCGTCCGGACGCTTTGGTGTGACGCCTGAGTATCTGGTTAACGCCGATGTGCTGCAGATCAAGGTCGCGCAGGGTGCCAAGCCCGGCGAAGGTGGTCAGTTGCCGGGTGGTAAGGTAAACGAGCTGATTGCTCGCCTGCGTTATGCTGTGCCTGGCGTCACACTTATTTCGCCACCGCCGCATCACGACATCTATTCCATCGAAGATTTGTCTCAGCTGATCTTTGACCTGAAACAGGTTAATCCGGCTGCGCTGGTGTCGGTTAAGCTGGTATCCGAGCCTGGTGTTGGCACTATCGCCGCGGGTGTGGCCAAGGCTTACGCTGACCTGATTACCATCTCCGGTTACGACGGCGGCACTGGTGCTTCGCCGCTGACGTCCATTCGTTATGCCGGTTCGCCATGGGAACTTGGGCTGTCTGAAGCGCATCAGACGCTGCGTGGTAATGACCTGCGCGGCAAAGTTCGGGTACAGACAGACGGTGGCTTGAAAACCGGTCTTGATGTGATCAAGGCAGCCATTCTTGGCGCCGAAAGCTTTGGCTTCGGTACCGGCCCGATGATCGCGCTGGGTTGTAAGTACCTGCGCATCTGTCACCTGAACAACTGCGCAACCGGTGTCGCAACACAGAATGAGCACCTGCGTGACAACCACTATATTGGTACTGTCGAGATGGTGATGAATTACTTCACCTATGTCGCTACCGAAACCCGTGAATGGCTAGCCAAGCTGGGTGTGAGCTCTCTGGAAGAGCTTATTGGTCGTACTGATCTTTTGGAGATTCTGCCAGGCAGCACCAGCAAGCAGCAGAACCTGGATCTTGAGCCGCTGCTGTTCAGCAAGGATGTGGCGGCCGATAAGCCGCAGTTCTGCATGCAGCCGCGCAATCCGCCTTTTGACAAGGGCGAGACCGCCGAGAAGATGGTCGAAATGGCGCGTGCCTGTATCGATGGGCGCACCGGTGGTGAGTTTGAGATGAAGCTGACCAACTGTGATCGCTCCATTGGCGCACGCGTCTCGGGCGAGATCGCCAAGGTGCATGGCAACCAGGGCATGGTCAGTGCGCCTATTACCTATCGCTTCAAGGGTACTGCGGGTCAGAGTTTCGGTGTGTGGAATGCCGGTGGCTTGAACATGTACCTCGAAGGTGATGCCAACGACTATGTAGGTAAGGGCATGACCGGCGGTAAGCTGGTCATAGTGCCGCCACAGGGCAGTCCGTTCCGCTCCGAGCAGACATCTATTATCGGCAATACCTGCCTGTATGGTTCGACCGGTGGCAAGCTGTTTGCTGCCGGTATTGCGGGTGAGCGATTTGCGGTGCGCAACTCCGGTTGCCACGCAGTCATTGAAGGTGCCGGTGATCACTGCTGTGAGTATATGACTGGCGGCATGGTCTGTGTGCTAGGCAGTACTGGTCACAACTTTGGTGCGGGTATGACGGGTGGTTTCGCCTACGTACTGGATCGTGACAACAGTTTCTTTGACAAGCTGAACCATGAGCTGGTCGAGCTGCATCGCATCAGTAGCGAGTCAATGGAAGTCTACCGCAGTCATTTGACGCAGGTGCTGACCGAGTATGTAGCCGAGACGGGCAGCCCATGGGGTGCTGAGGTGCTGGACAACCTGGACGACTTTATTCGTCGCTTCTGGTTGGTCAAGCCTAAGGCCGCCAGCTTGCGCGCGCTCTTGACCAGCACCAGAGCCAACCCGCAGTAATCAGCGGGAATACCTGCGACCGGGCAGCCCGTGCCGCCCGGTCAGCGATAGAGATTCGGCAGCGCCACAGGTAATGGTTGCGCTGCACTGATGAGGTTTAGATATGGCAGACCGTTTAAGTAACGACTTCCAGTTTATCGATGTTGGTCGTGAAGACCCGAAAAAGCGCGCGCTGCGCACGCGCAAGACTCAGTTCGTAGAAATCCACGAGCAGTTCAAGCCGGAAGAGGCTGCGGATCAGTCACATCGTTGTCTGGAGTGCGGCAACCCCTATTGTGAGTGGAAGTGCCCTGTGCACAACTTCATTCCCAACTGGCTGAAGCTGGTGTCTGAAGGCAACATCCTGGAAGCGGCCGAGCTGTCGCATCAGACCAATACGTTGCCGGAAGTCTGTGGTCGGGTTTGCCCACAGGACCGCCTCTGTGAAGGTGCCTGCACGCTGAATGATGGTTTTGGTGCGGTGACTATCGGCAACGTCGAGAAGTACATCACTGATACTGCATTCGCGATGGGCTGGCGTCCCGATCTGTCCGCGGTTGTTCCTACCGGTAAGCGCGTCGCCATCATCGGTGCCGGTCCGGCGGGTCTCGGGTGTGCGGATGTGCTGGCAAGAGCCGGTGTGAGTCCGGTGGTATTTGATCGCTATCCTGAAATCGGTGGCCTGCTTACCTTCGGTATTCCGGAGTTCAAGCTGGAAAAAACGGTCATGTCGCGGCGTCGCGAGATTTTTGAGGGTATGGGCATCGAGTTTCGCCTGAACACCGAGATAGGCAAAGACGTCAGTATTGACGAGTTGCTGGAGGAGTACGACGCGGTCTTTATGGGTATGGGTACTTATACCTATATGAAGGGCGGCTTCCCTGGCGAGGATTTGCCAGGTGTATATGACGCGCTGGACTTCCTGGTTGCTAACGTCAATCGCAACCTGGGTTTTGAGAAGGCGCCGGAAGACTTCATCGGCTTGAAAGGCAAGAAAGTAGTGGTACTGGGTGGTGGTGATACTGCGATGGACTGCAATCGCACCTCGATCCGCCAGGGTGCCTCTTCGGTCGCCTGTGCCTATCGGCGCGACGAGGCCAACATGCCGGGCTCGCGAAAGGAAGTGAAGAACGCCAAGGACGAGGGGGTCAAGTTCCTGTTCAACCGTCAGCCTATCGCCATCGTCGGTGAAGATCGGGTCGAAGGCGTCAAGGTTGTAGAAACGCGCCTGGGTGAGCCTGATGCACGCGGTCGTCGCAGTCCGGAGCCGATCCCTGGCTCGGAAGAGG
>TARA_R110002012_G_scaffold55142_2_pt1 | contig 15789 bp, 8 predicted proteins | sample TARA_R110002012 | Tara Oceans TARA_R110002012 (sample SAMEA4396515) | marine metagenome | biome: Westerlies Biome; feature: [DCM] deep chlorophyll maximum layer (ENVO:01000326); material: water (ENVO:00002006), including particulate matter (ENVO:01000060) such as... | depth 40 m
GTCATTTGGCACTAACGGACATCAACAATACTTCAGCTGGATTAAACTTTGTGCGAAAAGCACAGGAAAAAGGCATTAAACCTATACTGGGAATCGACTTCAGAAACGGGGTAGATCCGTGCTTTATTGGTCTGGCCAAAAATAACTATGGCTACCAAGAGTTGAACAATTTCTTGTCCGAACATCTGCACCATGACAAAAAGATTAATTCCCGGGCCCCTATTTTTAACCATGCTTTCGTAATATATCCCTTCGAAAAAGTATTACTGAACAAACAGGATACTTTTTTGGAACATGAGTTTATAGGCATATCCATTAGGGATCTTAGAAGATTACCCTTTTCCAAAATAATGGATTTTAAGGATAAATTGGTAGTACAACAAGCTGTTACTTTCCGGAATAAACGCGATTTTAACGCTCACCGTCTGCTTCGCGCCATTGACAACAACATCCTCCTAAGTAAATTGCCCCAAAGCGAGGAAGCCGATCCTGAAGAGAAAATGCTTCCTATAGAGGATCTGTTAACCGCTTTTTCCGAATATCAATATATTTTGGAAAATACCGAGCGATTAATGCGGTCCTGTAATATTTATTTTGATTTTTCAGAAGACAGGAAGCCCCAAAACCTTGTTACTTACCTTGGGGACAGAAAGAAAGATGAGGCTCTTTTGGAAGAATTGTGCCAAAAAGGCCTACCGGAAAGATACAAACATACCGAAATTGGCCATGTAATCCTGGAACGCCTCCAAAAGGAATTGGACTTGATCAAGAAAATGGGATTTGTATCCTACTTTCTCATTAATTGGGATATTGTTTCCCATGCCAGAAAACAGGGCTTCTTTTATGTGGGCCGAGGAAGCGGAGCAAACAGTATAGTGGCTTACTTGCTGCACATTACCGATGTGGACCCCATTGAATTGGACTTGTATTTTGAGCGATTTATTAACCTGTACCGTGTAAATCCCCCCGATTTTGACATAGACTTTTCATGGAGGGACCGCGAGGCCATGACCCAATATATTTTTGAACGATTCCCCAACGTTTCACTCTTGGGCACCTATGTTACCTTTCAGGAAAAAGGGGTTGTACGTGAACTGGGCAAGGTGTTTGGACTGCCCAAGGAGGAAATAGATGTTCTATGCGATAAAAAATACAATGTATCGGAATTGGACAAGGTTGCCTTGTTGGTCCTTAAATACGGTCAATTGCTTAAAGGAATGCCCAATTATTTAAGTATCCATGCCGGTGGTGTCCTTATAACCGAAAAGCCCATTCATTATTTTTCTGCTACCCACCTACCGCCCAAGGGTTATCCCACCACACAGTTCGACATGGTGATAGCGGAGGATGTTGGGCTTTTTAAGTTTGATATCCTATCTCAACGCGGTCTGGCCAAAATTGAAGAGACCTTGGAAATTATAAGCTACAATCAACCGGAGAAAATAAGCAGTATAGACATCCATGATGTTACCCAGTTTAAAAATGACCCCATCATCAACAACTTGGTAAAGAGCGCCCAATGTATGGGTTGTTTTTATGTTGAATCTCCAGCCATGCGGATGTTGCTGAAGAAACTGGAGGTCGACAATTATTTGGGATTGGTAGCTGCCAGTTCCATAATACGCCCCGGAGTGGCCAAAAGTGGTATGATGCGGGAATACATATTACGCCATCGAGACCCACAACGCGCCAAGGAAAGGGCTCATCCCGTTATGCTGTCCATTATGCCAGAAACCTACGGCGTAATGGTATATCAGGAAGATGTAATTAAGGTGGCCCACTACTTTGCCGATCTCACACTTGGCGAGGCCGATGTTCTGAGACGTGGCATGAGTGGCAAGTTTCGCTCACGGGAAGAGTTCCAAAAAGTAAAGGATAAGTTTGTGGACAACTGTAGAAAGAAAGGCTATGACGATAAGCTTATTTTTGAAATATGGGACCAGGTCGCGAGTTTCGCTGGCTACGCCTTTGCCAAGGGCCATTCGGCCTCCTATGCGGTTGAAAGTTATCAGACCCTATTCCTAAAAGCGTATTACCCTTTGGAATATATGGTGGCCGTCTTGAACAATGGAGGGGGTTTCTATAGTGCCGAATTCTATATCCATGAAGCACGTATGCTAGGGGCCAAAATACATTCTCCCTGTATAAACAAGAGTTTTATGGCCACCTGCATTTATGGGAAAGAAATGTACCTAGGGTTTATGTACCTCAGGGATTTGGAAAGCAAGGTGGTAGAGCAGCTTATAAATGAAAGAACAACCAATGGTTCATTTTTATCATTGACAAATTTTCTGGATAGGGTCTTTATATCCATAGAACAATTGAGTATCCTTATCCGTATCGATGCCTTTGTATTTACAGGAGTAAACAAGCACGAACTCTTATGGCAAGCTCACCTATCCCTTTCCAAAAACACCAAATTGGACCACCCTAAATTGTTCAATGCCAATCACCAACATTTTGAAATCCCCAAATTATACTCCACCAATTTGGAAATGGCCTTTACCCAATTGGAACTTATGGGGTTTACCCTTTGTAGTCCGTTCGATATTTTGGCGGAACCTCCCAACAACACACATGGCAAAAGAGACTTGGAATCTTATCTGGGCAAGAATATTGATATTTACGGATATCTGGTGACCGTAAAAAATACAAGGACCCATCAGGGCACCCGGATGAATTTTGCCACCTTGGTGGATCAACACGGAGAGGTTTTTGACACTGTACTTTTTCCACCGGTAGCTGCAAAATATTTCTTTAGGGGAAGAGGTATCTATCGCTTTTATGGAAAAGTGGTGAGCGAATTTGGCTTCTTAAGTATAGAGGTCATAAAAATGCAAAAACAGGATTATATTCCCGATCCAAGATATGCGGACATGAAAACAAGTGTATTGAGAAATAATTCCAATAATACATAAAGCAGGTCCCATTTGGCTGATTGGAATTGTTCATAAAATCTTAGGTATTGAATCTATTTCCGGTCATTTATCATCGGATGCGAAAAAGGTTTTTAGTTTACCCGGACAATTCTTGAATGAAATTATAGATTAAAAAAAACTAACCCAACACCAAGTTTTATTAAGTTAATTTCGCGAGGGCATTCCTATAAAAAGTATTTTCACTAGATTCGATGTCACTAAATAACCCAAACATTAAAATCAAAAAAAATTACCATGTCTTGTTTTTGTAACCCGTCCGGCCTATGAGGAAGCGTATAGAAGCAATATTAAAACAGGATATCCCTTATATGGATTCCGCAAGGAGCAAACTTCTATTGATTGGCTTTATTAGCCTGTATTCCTTTGTTTTCATAAATATATATGCCCCTTACAACATCAACAAATGGGGCGAAAATTATTATTGGGAGTTTATCTTAATAGGTCTTAGTGTTTTTATTTTCACCCAGTTTATATTGCGTACCCTATTTGGACCCAAAAGATTTAAAATCTATAGTTTACTCCCATGGGGCCTAATGGAGATGGGATTAATGGCCGTTATATTTGAGCTTACCTATAGTCCGCCAATGCGAACACTTCAAGAGCAAATTTCGGAATTCCTACTAACCTTTTGGCAAATAGGTCTTGTAGTGGTGGTACCCTATACACTGTTTTTATGGTATACCCAGATCAATCAAAAAATATCCTCGTTTAAAGAAGAAATCCAATTCAATACAAAAGGTACAAATGGTGAGGGAATCGGTGAATTGTTGATTTTGAACGGAGAAAACAACAAGGTGGTATTGGCCATTAAATATAATCAGTTGCTATATATAAAATCCGCAGGAAATTATCTGGAACTCTTTTATTTCACCGGAGAAAAAATCAACAAAGAACTCATAAGAATGAGTTTCAAGGAATTGGAGGATATCATCAAGGACACTAAGGTAATTCGCATCCATAGGTCCTATATGGTAAATACCATACACATCAGCACTGCAAAGAAAACTAAAAAGGGATATACCCTTGGTATCCAATATATCCCAGAAGAAAAAATTCCCGTTTCGTTTGGTTATAAGACCGATTTCGAAAAAGCCCTCCAACTAAAAAAAATGTCCCATTAATCCCAAATAGGGATATTTCATCACAAAGTACCAAAGACATAATAGGTTGTTGAAACACCATTGTTAATTTGTGTCAATATAGAGTATTTGACTGCCTGATGGGCAGGATTTTTCACTTATACTTTATATGAATGTTATGGAATAACCAAAGGATAATACAAGATCTGGTGGAAAAAGGCAGGGTCCTATTTAAAGTAATTATATCGGTAGCGGTTCTAGGAATCATGGCGGGCGTATTTTTTGCCGGCCAAAGACCTACTGCCTACTATCCGGTTCCTCTTTTAAAAAGCAGTTGCCCTCCCGGATTTAAGCTTAATGAAAATAATGAGTGTATTGCCAAAAATCTCTATAGTCAATATGCCACGACCAACAAGGCCGGTGTAGGAGGGTTAAAATCGGCCTTACCAGAAATTAGGGATGGTTTTACTCCCCAAGAAATTGATTTGGGAAGGTATTTATTTTTTGATCCCGCTCTTTCTGCCGACCAAACCGTTTCCTGTGCAACGTGCCATGATCCCGATAAAGGATTAGGCGATGGATTAGCAACTAGCCAGGGTAAGGATGGACATAAATTGAAAAGAGCGGCACCTTCCCTTTATAACGTAGGCTATTTAAAAAAACTCTTTTGGGACGGTCGAGCCACTTCTTTGGAGGAGCAAATGCTGGAACCATTGTTCTCCAAGAATGAAATGGGAAATACTCCGGAAAACTTACTCAAAACTATAAATGAAATTGAAAATTACAGAAAATTATTTGCGGAAGCATATCCCAAAAGGGATGGGGACCAACCAATTGCTCTCAATGAAATTACCAAGGCCATTGCGGCTTTCCAATCTTCCTTGGTTTCCCTTAACAGTAAATATGACCAATATGCACATGGTTATGACGAAGCGTTGAATAAAAACGAAATTGAAGGACTCAACATATTTAGGTCTTTCGTGGCGCGTTGTGCAGAATGCCATACCCCTCCCCTATTTACAAATCAACAATTTGCTGTAATTGGCACCCCCGAACCAGATGGTTTACCATTGGATCCCGGGGCCGAAATTCCCTTTAACGACAAAAGCCTAAGAGGGGCATTTAAGGTCCCCAGTCTTAGGAATATAGCCCAAACTGCCCCTTATATGCACTCTGGAAGATTCAAAACCCTGCGGGAAACCGTTCAATTTTATACAGACGGTAGAGGGCATGCCGTACCTGAGGGGGAAAACCTGTTAATTCACTGGCATATATGGGAACCCAATTTAACCGATTACGAATTGGACCGCCTAGTGGATTTTCTTAAAACCTTGACCGATGAATCGTTTAAACCCAAAACACCGGAGGTCCTGCCTTCCGGACTTAAAATATCAACCTAAAAAATAACAGTTAAGAAATGAAGAAAAAATCGCCTTTTATTAAAATTATCACCTCTATTTTGCTCCTAGGAATAGGTGTATTCATTGGAAAATCTTTCTTTGGACCAAAAAATGTGGAGACTGTTCCCATACCATCCACCATAAAATATAGAAATGCAGGGCTTAGTAACGACACTACACAAGTAGCTTCCGCTCAAGAATTTACTGGAAGGATCATTGAAGTCAAAAAAGGCTCATCCATTCAAAATGCCGTAAAAGAGGCTAGTCCGGGAGATCTAATTCGTGTTTACCCTGGAACGTATTCAGAGAACGTATATATTGACAAGGACAATATTAGCATGCAGGGAGTGGTAATCAACGGAGAATGGCCAACCTTGGACGGCAAAAAGGAAATTAACGATGCCTTCCTATATTCGGGCAATGGAATTCTTATTGAGAATTTTAAAATAATCAACTACAAAGGCAATGGCATAATGGGCCAAGCCGGTAACAATTTTATAATACGTAACAACTGGATTATAGATACCGGTGTATATGGCATATTTCCACAGTATGGCAAAAACGGATTGGTGGAGCATAATGTCCTAAGTAAAATTGCGGATGCCGCCATATATATTGGAATGTGCGATAATGTTGACGTTTTACATAACGAGGTATTCGACAACGTTGCGGGTATTGAAATTGAAAATTCCAGGCACTGTTTGGTAGAAAACAATTATGCGCACAACAATACAGGGGGACTACTTGCCTTTGTAACACCGGGATTGCCTATTAAAACAACCTTTGATGTAATCTTGCGCAACAATTTTGTGGTAAACAACAACCATGAAAACTTTGGTGCCCCCGGATCAACGGTTTCCGGAATTCCGCCGGGCACGGGTATTTTAATCATGGCCGCCGATGATGTAATTGTGGAGAACAATATCATAACTGGTAATAACAATACAGGAATTACCATTGTAGACCTTGCTACGGGCGACCCTAAAGCCAATGACCCCAATTCTGAAGGAAATCCGGACAGGGTGGTTATTCTAGACAATATCATGTTCGACAATGGGAATGCCCCAACAGGTGAATTAAAGGCTGTAATGCTTACCCAAATGGAAACCAAAGGGCCTGATATTTTTGCATATGGAGGTGGAACCGGAAGTACCATCAGGGACAAGAACAGGTATAGGACCTTTGGTTTGGATAATTACGGAATGGCACAAATAACCGATACCAAAGATATACCAACCATGATGACCCCAACACCAGTGCCACCAAGATCGGTTTCCGCTGAAGAATTGGGCGAGCTTACCTATTACGGGGTCTGCGCCGGTTGTCATGCCTTTGGCACTAGATTGATAGGTCCACCAACAGAAATCCTTCAGGCAATTCACCAGAATAACCCCCAGGGTATGGTAGACTATATCACTGCTCCCAAGAACCTGAGGGAAGATTATCCAGAAATGCCGCCCCAAGATTATTTATCGGAGGAAGCCAAAATGGCCGTAGCCGAATATATCCTGGCATTGAAGCATTGACCTGTTCAATAATGTAACGTAATCTCATCAGTACATGAGAACAACATAAATAAACTACCAAACCATTTTATTATGAACAAACTAATCCTAATATTGGCCGTATTCGGTACAATAAATTCTGTCAGGGCCCAAACAACCATTTCCGGTCAAGTACTGGAAAAGGATACCAACACACCGCTCTTAGGGGTAAGCGTATTGGTAAAGGGCACAAATACAGGAACAACCACAGATTTCGAAGGTAATTACACGCTTGCCAACCTGGGAAAGGAGGACATTCTTCAATTCTTTTATATTGGGTATACTTCAAAGGAAGTTATCATCGAAGATCAGACCACAATTAATGTCTTCTTGGATATCAATGCGGAACAGATGGACGAGGTTGTGGTTACAGCACTTAACATTCAGAGGAACAAGGAGTCACTAGGGTATTCCATCTCGCAGATATCCTCTGAGGAAGTCAACGTAGCACGTGAAAACAACGTTATGAATTCGCTTTCGGGAAAAGTATCAGGATTACAGATCACACAATCCAATACAGGGGTTGACGGCTCCAGTCGTGTACTCCTAAGAGGCGTTACTACGATCAACGGTAACAACAGACCTCTGGTAGTCGTCGATGGTATTCCTATTAACAATAGTTCGGGTGGTGCCAGCGGAAGTGGTGGCATCGACAGGGGAGATGACCTATCTGATATCAACCCTGATGACGTGGAATCCATTAGTGTGCTCAAAGGAGCAGGAGCAGCAGCGGCCTATGGCTCGCTAGGCATGAACGGGGTCATTTTAATTACTACCAAATCGGGAACAAAAAAGGATGGTGTAGGTATTTCATTTAATTCGTCCTTCTCTTTTATAGACATTGCGTTAACCCCTGATTTACAAAATGAATATGGGGCAGGTGCTTTTGGGGATTTTGCGCCAATAAATGCCAACGGCAGACCCGTTTTGGACTATCCTTTTTCATGGAGTTGGGGTCCAAAAATGGAAGGCCAGACCTATACGAACTGGCTGGGAGAGCAAGATAGCTACTCGCCCAACCCAATTGGCAACCCTTATAAGGAGTTTTATCAAACCGGTTTTACAATATCCAATACCTTGGCCTTTGAAGGTAAAGGCGATAAAGGTTCCTTCCGATTGGCAATTACCGATGAGGATGGACAAGGTATCGTTAGCAATAATACATTGTCCAAACAGACATTTAATCTTAGAGGTTCTTCAAAATTAACAGATAACTTAAGTGTTGATGGCAAAATGACCTACATCACCTCCAAAATAAAAAACAGGCCTCAACTTGCGGAGGGAAGCGGAAATACTTCCCTTCAACTTTCTTTAATGCCAAGGGACATCCGTCTGCAAGATGTCCGGAACAATACGGTCAACGCAAACGGGGAAGAAATTAAATGGAACTTGGACAATACATTTAATAACCCCTATTGGGCTTTGGAAAATGTGGGAAATATTGATGAAAAGGATCATTTTCAAGGCTTTATCTCCGCAAATTGGAATATTGGCAATAAATTCAATATCGCGGCAAAATCGGGCATAGACTACATAATCAACGATTTTACAAGTTTTGGGGCCACTGGAGCGCAGGCCATTGAAAATGGTTTAGGATCATACAGGCATGATGACAGCAAAAGCAGTATATGGAACTCCGATATTTTAGGGAGCTATTCCACCAGTATATCGGATTTCAATATAGGCCTGAGTCTTGGGGCCAATTACCGAAATGAAAACAGCAGTTATAAAAATATTTGGGGAAATGATGCCAAAGTTCCCAATTTCTATAGAATAGGGAATTATAAAAACTCGTTTTCCTCTGAGGAAATTACAAAAAAAGCTATCTATTCGTATTACGCACTGGGCCAGTTTAGTTTTAAAGGCTATTTATATTTTGATGCCACTATTAGAAATGATAATTCCTCTGCATTACCCCAAGCCAATAATTCATATTGGTACCATTCAGAGAACATAAGTTTGTTGTTCACTAAACTTTTGGGCATTAATTCCAACTTCCTAAGTCAAGGCAAACTTAGGGGGTCATTTGCCAAAGTGGGGAACGACACCAACCCCTATAGAACCCAGGCAGTCTACAACGTGGACCAAACAGTTACACTACCTTATACTGTAGCTTCTATTTCAGGAAGTCTTCCCTCTTTCGATTTAAGACCTGAAACATCCGAGTCTTGGGAAATTGGAGCTGATCTAGGTTTTTTAAAGAATCGTATCACACTGGATTTCACCTATTACAAGACCAACACAACAGACCAAATTATGGCTGTTCCAATTTCTGGAACAACAGCCTATTCTTCAAAAGTGATCAATGCAGGAGAAATTGAAAATAAGGGTATTGAAGCCCAATTGAATTTAATTCCTTTTGAGGCCGAAAATTTTTCATGGGATCTAGGATTTAATTTCACTAAAAGCAACTCTAAGGTAGTTACACTAAATGAAGGCTTGGAAAGTATTTCACTAGGATCTCTCTGGACAGCCTCGGTTGAAGCTAGGCCGGGCCAAGAATTTGGTACTATTTATGGCAATGACTTTTTAAGGGATAATTTTGGAAGAAAAATAATTGGCAATGACGGCCTCGCCAAACGAGGAGATCGCATAGCCCTAGGGAATATAAACCCTGATTGGTATGGCGGTTTCAGCAATAAGATACGCTTTAAAAACTTCACTTTAAGTTCGCTAATAAGTGCACAGGTCGGTGGAGAGTATTATTCATACGGACGGGGATATAGACTCTTTTTTGGAACCGATGCCCGTAGTTTGGCCGGTAGGGAAAATGGAATTGTTGAGGAGGGCATCAACGAACACACAGGGTTTGCAAATGACTCACCTACAAGTGCAATGCTAAAGCAATTTACAGATATATTCTCGAATGAGATTGCAACCGACATCATTCTAGATGCTACGAATGTAAAACTTAGAGAGGTGGCGTTAACTTTTGAACTGCCTAAAAAAATGCTAAAGAATACCTTTATTCAATCTGCAACATTATCGGCCGTTGGTAGAAATTTACTATTTCTTTATAATGCTGCCGAAGATATAGATCCTGAGGCAACCTATAGTAGCGGCCCAACCAGCACGGCCTTTGAGCATTCATCACTGCCTTCTACCAGGAGTTATGGAATGAACCTAAAAATCAACTTTTAATACCGATGACTATGCAAACGATACACCATAAGATAAGAAAAACAGTAGTTGTCGCAGCACTAGGAATGTTGCTTCTCTCCTGTGAGGGCCATTTGGAAGACCTCTACGAAAATCCAAATGCCGTAACAACAATAGACGATTCTGCCTTATTCACCAAAGCAGTCAGGAGTTTATTTCAAGGGACAACAGATAATGGCTCTGCCCATTTTGCAGGTATGCATGCCCATTATTATGTGGCGGGAAGTACATGGAGAGCTCCTGATCAATATGGAGATGGCCATGACCAAGATTACAATAGCATTATGAATGACGGTTATAGTGGAACAATCCGTCATATTGAAGAAGTTTTGGAGCATACCTCTTCTCCAGGCACCCAAAACGACGTTAGAAATGCCATTGCCCATGTTATTTCCGTGTTAGGCTATGCAAAGATTACCGATGGTTTTGGGGATATACCCTATAGTGAAGGCGGCAAAGGCAAGTCACAAGATATATTGCTTCCAAAATATGATACTCAAGAAAGTATTTACAAGGACATGATCATTAGATTGACCAGCAGTATTAATGTTTTGAAGAGTGCAGATCCTGCAATGGCGTATCCAAATTCGGACCCTATCTATGACAATGATCTAGGCAAATGGGTGCGATTCGCAAATAGTGTCCGACTTCGACTGGCAATGCGCTTGCGGTATGCCGATGCAGGCCTTTCCCAATCTACCGTAACCCAATGTTTGTCAGAACCCTTAATGGAAACTCCTGAACATGATGCCTATATGATTGAAACGGAAGGAACCGGAAATGCTTGGTTTACAAGAAGAACAGGGTTCCCGTCCATTAAAATGTCCACACTGCTGATCAATCAATTAGAGGGTACAAATGATCCAAGATTGAGCGTATTTGTAAGTCAGGATGCCAACGGACAGTATTCCGGTATTGTAAATGGATTGACAGATCAGGCATTTGGAAATTCCAATTTTGCAAACCTATCCGATATGGGACTTGCATTATCCTCGCCGGAAAGTAAACTATATGTAATGACCGCCGCCGAAACTTGGCTGTTAAGGGCAGAGGCGGCCTTGGCCTATGATAACGACCCCGTCCAGGCCAATATTTTATTTAGAAAGGGCATAGAAGTATCCTTAAACCAGTGGGAGGTTGGTGAGGCCGAAATAACCGGCTTTATGACCTCGTCTACAGCGACATTATCCGGAGTGAATAATGAGGAGCAAATTGGCGTTCAGATGTGGTTAGCGGTAATCCCAAATTTCTTTGAGGGGTGGTCCCATATACGTCGCACGGGCTATCCTGTTATACCTGTCAGAACCAGTGAAGATTTATCGGCAGGGGCTACCAATGGCATTATGCCCAATAGGTTTAATTATTCCTCCTTTGAACTGGGTTCAAATAGCTCCAACGTGCAAGAAGCTATTTCGCGACAAGGGGCAAATAAGATTGACACTCCGGTGTGGTGGGATAAAAACTAAAATAATAAATATAAACAGATGAAAAATATAAAAAGTTTAAGTCTTTTATTAATGGCCATAGTATTGGTTAATTGTAGTGATGATAGCGACCCTGAATTACCCCTTTCGGATTTTCAATTTTTAGTAGAGGGCTCAGTAGTAACCTTTAACGGTACGGTCGAAAATGCGACATCTATAACATGGGATTTCGGTGATGGTTCCACTAGTTCCGAGGAAGATCCGGTATACGCTTTTTCCAGTCCTGGAACTTATAACGTAATCATGACGGTCAGTGGTGAAAATGGCACATTCTCAGAAACCAAGGCGGTAACCATACTACCCACACTTGATATTCTCCTTACCGGTGGACCTGCGAAACCAGAGGGTAAAACATGGAAGTTGAAAAGAGCATACACGGCAGGTAAGGAAGGTGCTGGTTTGATCGAAAATAAACTTGGGCTTTTAATAGCATCCTTTGATAATTTATTGGATGCCGTAGGATTGGGAGCCTCCTATGAAGATTCTTTTACCTTTGTGCATGACGGTACCTATAAAGTAAACAATGTTGACGGTCAAAGCCTTATGGGCATTATTCATGCGAGTGCTTTTCACGGACCCTATATTACTGCAGTATCTGCGGATCTAGCCAACGTTCCTTTGGCCCATGCAATCTATACTCCCGCAACCGATGCTACCTGGGAACTTAACGAAGAAGATTTTACTATAGACACACTTTATCCGCAAGTAGGGCCTATAAGCATAAATTTCACAGGAAAACAACGTCTCATTTTAGGGGAATATCTGGGTTTTAAAGAAACAAGTAACATTGTAATTCTCAAGGAAATTACCGAAACTACTATGAACGTGGCTCTGGGAATTCATACTGAACAGGATTATTACGATACGCCAACATTGTTCTTTCATTTGACATTGGAGTCTTTATAAACTCCCAATATTAAATTGGTTGAAGTATTCATTTATATAATGTGATGATTTAAAACAAAATTTTATAATATCCCCAAATGGATAAGTTTGGGGATGTTTTTTATATTAATTTAATGCCATGAACGTATTAGGAAAACAGCGCGATTTTTTTATAAGGCAAAAGACCAAGGATGTTTCTTTCCGAAAAGAGGCCTTAAAGCGGTTGCAAAAAGAAATAATTGCGCGTGAGGATGATATTGCAGAGGCCATTTACAAAGATTTCAAGAAACCCAAGTTTGAGACCTTGGCAGCGGAAACGCAATTTGTTTTGGCGGAATTAAAATTGACGTTAAAAAATATTGACCATTGGGCCGCCCCTGAGAGAAAATCTGCCTCCTTAATGAATTGGCCCTCTTCGGATTGGATATATAGGGAACCCTATGGTGCAGTACTAATTATTGCACCATGGAACTATCCCTTTCAATTGGCATTTGCACCTATGATCGCAGCTGTGGCCGCGGGAAATACAGTTGTAGTAAAACCCTCCGAAGTAACACCCCATACGGCATCGATCATCTCGGAAATTGTCAGTGCGGTTTTTGTAACGGAACATGTTACCGTTGTGGAAGGCGGTGTGGAAGTTTCCCAAGAACTTTTGGCGGAAAAATGGGATTACATTTTTTTTACCGGGAGTAGCCGTGTTGGGCAAATAGTGTATGAATCTGCCGCAAAGCACCTAACGCCCGTAACCTTGGAACTGGGAGGTAAAAATCCCACCATAGTGGATGAAACTGCCTCTATTAAGCTCGCCGCTAAACGAATTGTTTGGGGCAAATTTTTAAACGCCGGTCAAACATGCATTGCTACGGATTATATACTTGTTCATAAAAATGTGAAGGACAAACTTGTGGACGCACTAAAACAAAATATTAGTAAGTGCTACGGAGAAAATATTGAACAGTCTCCAGATTTTTCGAGAACGGTAAGCAAAAGCCATTATAATGGTCTAAAAGAAATGCTTGTTGGCGAAGAAATACTTTTTGGCGGCGATAGCAATGATGAAGATAATTATCTGGCCCCTACCCTGATCAATGAGCCGAACTTGGATAGTAAATTGATGCATGGCGAAATTTTCGGACCTATTCTTCCCATTATTGCCTACGAAAATGAAGATGATATAGAGAAGCATTTAACCAATTATGGAAAACCTTTGGCTACTTATATATTCTCAAACCGAAAATCCTTCCAAAAAAAAATAATCAATAGGTATAGTTTCGGTGGGGGAGCAATTAACGACACTGTAATTCAAATCACCAATAAAAATCTCCCATTCGGGGGAGTTGGCGCAAGTGGAATAGGGGCCTATCACGGCAAACGATCGTTTGACCTTTTTTCACATCAAAAAGCAATAGTCAAAAAAGCGAATTGGTTGGACGCACCACTCAGATATCCACCTTACAACCTACCCATGAAGTTGGTTAAGAAAATAAAATATCTGTTTTAAGTATTTAGCAGGCAAACCGTTGAGGCAAGCCCTTTGCAGTTCGTTTGCGACAAGATCGTGTAGTTCGTCTACACTAGAGATTCTTGGGTTCTGTGTTTGGTCTTTGTAACCTTACTTTACAGTATATGACGGGACATATTTTTAACAATCTATTAACGATTATTATTTATACCTTCGAATTGGCAAACAGATAAACTAGAGTTTTGGCCAGTGCCTTTACTCTTTTAATCCCATGCCGGTATATAATTCTGTTTTCTCCTATGCATATAGCATCTATATAATAATTCATTTAGTAAGTGCCATCCGGCCTTATAGAAATAAAAATGGGCAACTGCACCATTCAAAAGTCTTAAATCCTCCAATAGTCAATTCAGCGAGGATATAAAATCTTATAAACAAAAGAATAATTTGCAATAATTAATTCCCTGACCCCACTCAGGCCAAACTGAAAATGTTATGAGAACAAACAATAGATTTTCAAAAGTTCTATCATGCTAATTACAACCCTTTTCTTTATTGCCGGCTATATGATCATAGCCCTAGAGCATGTTGTTAAAATTGATAAGGCGGCGACTGCCTTGTTTATAGGAGTAGTATTATGGGTCATTGTTGCCCATACGGGAGTGGATTTTTCAGAAACCATAATAAGTCTTAAGGAACATTTTGAAGAAATCGCCGAAATTCTCTTCTTTCTTCTTGGAGCAATGACTATAGTTGAATTAATAGACATCCACAACGGTTTTGAAATTATCCTTAGAGTCATAAAGACCCGAAGCATGTTAGTGCTACTATGGGTACTTTGTTTACTCACCTTTATCCTTTCTGCTGTATTGGACAACCTCACCACTACCATAGTAATGATGGCCATTTTAAGAAAATTTTTGACCAGCAAGTCGGATCTCTGGTATTTTGCCGGGTTTATCATCATTGCAGCCAATGCAGGTGGGGCCTGGTCTCCCATTGGCGATGTCACCACAATTATGCTTTGGAATGGCGGTCAAGTTTCTACAAACTCGATAATTACCGAGGTATTTCTACCTAGTTTAGCCTGTTTATTGGTTCCTTTACTAATTGCCTCTTATAGTTTTAAGGGTAAAACTATTGAGGCAGAGCTGCCCTCTACCCCTAAGATTCAACAGATAAGTCCCAGAGAAAGTAATTTTATACTTCTTTTGGGAGTAGGCCTACTTTTGATGGTACCCGTTTTTAAAGCCATTACGCATTTACCGCCTTTTTTAGGTATGCTATTCAGCTTATGTGTTTTGTGGCTAATCACGGAAATACCGCATAAAAATAAGCCTATTGAACTAAAGCACCATTTATCCGTTGCTACTACGGTTCAAAGAATTGATACCCCAAGTATTCTTTTCTTTTTGGGAATCCTATTGGCGGTCGCTGCCATTGAAACCAATGGCTCCCTAGAGTTTATGGGAGGTGCCTTGGAAACCACCTTTAATGATTTTCATATTACCAATACCTTATTGGGGCTTTTATCCTCCTTAATAGACAACGTACCATTGGTGGCAGGTGCCATGGGCATGTACTCCATGGAGACCTTTCCCCAAGATCATGAATTCTGGACATTTTTGGCCTATTGTGCGGGTACGGGCGGTAGTGTACTTATTATTGGATCTGCCGCTGGGGTAGCTGCCATGGGCATTTTGAAAATAGATTTTTTATGGTACTTACGCCGTATAGCCTGGTTGGCCTTAATCGGTTACTTTTCAGGTATCCTGGTATTTATTTTAATTAATTAACGTGAGTTCGATATGTATTTTATTTAAAATCAGTTGTT
>TARA_R110002012_G_scaffold70243_5_pt1 | contig 15786 bp, 31 predicted proteins | sample TARA_R110002012 | Tara Oceans TARA_R110002012 (sample SAMEA4396515) | marine metagenome | biome: Westerlies Biome; feature: [DCM] deep chlorophyll maximum layer (ENVO:01000326); material: water (ENVO:00002006), including particulate matter (ENVO:01000060) such as... | depth 40 m
ATGAGTTGTTTCATGTGCTAATAACCTTGCTAATTCTTCAGGTGTAAGTTCAGAGTCTGCTGAAATAGTCATTGAATCATCTCTAAAACCATAAGTTGCGTTATGTGCTTCATCAGGTTGTATTTTAATATTAGGTGCAGGTCTATCACGGTCTACTGGCTTGAAAGAAATTTTTAGAATTTCAAACCAACTCATACTAATGTCTCCTTATTTTTGATTCTCGTTTAAATACTGTAAAGCCTTTTTAGCAGGTTCAATCGTATAATATTCCCATTGTTTAGGGTTATAGTATCCCAATTTATTAGCGTATTTGTTTAAAGTTGCTCTTATTTCATTAATGGTAGTTAATTCGTCTAAAAGATTCACGGCGTTTCGCAACCCTTGTGAAGTTGTTATTCCAATACCTTGAGGCACTTTATCCAATTCATTACTTGCTTCTGTAGAGTATAACATTTTGATATTATAGATAGTTTCTTCTTCTTGTGTTGGTTGTTCAGGTTTTTTATTTCTTCTAAATATACCGAAAGGTGCTTTTTTTAATTGATTTTTCCAACTCATTACATTTTCCTCCAATCTATATTTTCACCCATTTGCATTTTTTTAGCAAATATATTAAATATCTTAGTATTATCAGGGGCTGTAATTTCAGTAATAAAACTAACAAAAGGGATGGCGACTTCAGAAATTCTTTCCGACCCCCTTACATTATATTTTTGAGCATCTTCTACAGATAAAGTTAAATAAATCTCATACTCGTCAATGTAGGTGCTTTTACTTTGAGAAGGGTATGTCTTGTTTTCAAATTCACTATTGCTCATTCTAACATTAGTGCCAACTACATCACTACCGATATTAAAATCAAGTTGTTGAGTATTAATAAATTCTAAAATTTTACACGCTGTTTCTTCAGGCATTTCATCCATTTTCTTTTCATCCATATCTTGTTTAGTAAATCTATTTATTCTAATTTTAGTAAAAGATTTTAATTTATTACGGCATTTAGGTTCAATAGGTTGCTGTGCCTGTTTAGGTTTTTTATTTCTCCTAAACCTACCAAAGGGTGCTTTTCTTAATTGTTCTTCCCAACTCATGTTAATCTCCCCTTATGCCATATGTGCAGCGTACCAAAATTTAACATCAGAAGACATCTCTTCCAGTTTCTCTTTAATATTAAGGAGGAAATAGATATACGGGTCTTTATCAAATGTATCACGCACCCTTTTCTGTCCATCGTCATTCGGATGCTCTGTATTATATGTCCACGGTTTGCTTAATCTTACCTTCCTTTCAAGTCTTCTGTATTCTCTCATATACGACTTTTTTTGCGGAAATTTACCGAGAGATTTTAAATAACTAATATGATTGGAAATCCTATCCAATACTAATTTTTTATTTTCTTCTCTCCTCTTATGCCTTTCCTTACTATTTTTTAATTTTTGTTTCATTTTTTCTTCAAAAGTTAATCTATTTTCTTCAGGAAGATATTGTTCTGTTAATTTTTTGGCTTCCGTCAAATCCACTTTTATTATTTTTTTCCAACTCATGTTAATCTCTCCTTAAAATTATTAATCTTCGTCTAATTGGTAATAAGATTGGTTATAATCAATTTCTTTCGGACTATCTACTGATTCCGTATCTTCGTCTTCAGTATATCCACACTTAGGACAATAAGAAACTTTGTCCTTACCTGTTAATGAAGCCGATTCATTGGGAAAGGTAGTCATCATTTTTGAGCCGCATCTTGGGCATTTTCTATCCCCGTAAAAAGTTTCGTTTTTTAGTATTTTTTTCCATTTCATGCTAATCTCTCCGCTATATCATCGCGTATCTCTGTCCATACTTCGGGGTATCTTTCTATAAGAACCTTTTGTATGACTTCAATCTGCTGAATTACCACAGTTTCCTCTCTTTTATGCACTAATTTGCCCTTAAATTCCAGCGCATACTTCAAAGATTCACGAATTTCTTTGCTTAATTTTACCAAAGAATCCACGGTTTTGAAGTCTAATTCGTCATTATCTATGATAAATTGTTGAATTTTACCCTGTAACATTGAAACATTTTGCGAAAGTAGGTCAATTTCGTTCAATTCTACACGGGCTACATCTAATGCCGCCGATTGTTGAACGATAGGTTTGAGATGTTTCTTCATATGTAAGTTAATTGAATCTACCCCGACATCTAAATATTCTGCAACCTTGCTCGGTTTCATATGTCCATCTACAATTGCCGCTTCTAAATCTTTTCTATTTGGGGCTACACACATAGCACACTTATCGTTTGAATTATCGTGATAAGCATTCAAATGTTGTTGCATATGCTTTCTTGTAGTTCCGGCTCTCCAACCTTCTTCTCTATCAAGAGCATTTGCTTCCATGCGACCTTCAAGAATTTCTATTTCTAAGTTATCCCTATCAGGATGATTACATAGAGGGCAAGATTTACGAACTTTACGCATTTTCTATGACCTCATTTAAATTTTTAATAAACTGCGCTATCGTAGTGTTTGAAAACTTATCATCACCCTTTTTATCAAAATAAATCTGAGTGGGTTTAGTCGCATACACTGAATTCGGAGTTCTTACATTAAATGAAATTAATTCAGTTGGCTGAGGTTCTTGTAAGGCGAATCCTGCTAAAGACACTAATTCTTCATATTCTATGTTTTCTCTTCTACTAATAGTATTATTTAATACCTTTAAATTTAAGGCTTCCATTCTTGTTTGCTGTGCGGGGGTTAATCTATTTTCTTCAGCGACACCTGCATGTTGAGTTCCACCCGATAATAGTCCACCTGTAGCGTGAACTCTTAAGTTATCTCCATCCCAAATATCTAACATTTCTGTTAATAATTCGGAAATTTCTTGATTACCGATAGAGTTGATAATTTCTTCAACTACAATGTAAGCGGCCTGATAACTTTCGTCTTGTAAATCTTCGTATGCCTTAATTACATTCCACCACGAACCGCTTTCGTTTTCAGGCCCTACACTATTATTCACTTCATCACCTTCATTAAATTACTAAATACTGTCATAGCATCGAGTTGCTTGAGCGTAATACCGTCACTTTGAGTGCTGTTCGGAACTTTGTATGTATTCATTTCTTCACCCATAACTTCACGGACAATTTTATTTAGAGTCTTATTATTTGCTGGAAACTTAAGAGACACATTGTTAATTGTTTCGTAATTCACCACTTCGTCAATTTCAATTTTTTCACCATCAATTTGAACAGTGCAATTTTCAACAAGTATCTTTAAATCGGACTGATTAATAGTGAATGTCTTTCTACTAATTGCTTGGTTAAGTCTGTCCTTTACTGCAATTTTAGTTCCTCTTGCGTAGATACTTCCATCGGCCATAACTTCTCGTATTGCTTTGTTAAGTCCTGTAATTGTAGCCATTTGAACTGCGCCAGTCTTCGCACCTAAATTAGCATTTACTGATAAATTAACAACAGGAGGTGCTTTTTGTTTATCAATTAATTCTATGACCCCTGCTATTAATACCCTTAGACTATTTTCAGGGCCAAAAATTGCTTGCCATAGTGGGGGCTTTGCTTTACCCAGTGGAACTGTATTTTCAGTTTCACCTTGAACAGACCAATTTTTACCTTTAGGATTCACACTTGAAAATTCCTGCCCCGTTTGTTTAGCATTCCATGTGCGGTAATCCCAATAGGCGGGAGTTAAAAAATGTCCTCTCGAAAAACCCCTTTTAATTTTAGGTTTTTCATCACCCTTTGGTGCTTTAAAATCTACCATTGTTCTAAAAAGTATATTCTGCGGATTTCTTTTTGGGTTCTTTTCTAATGCCCCCAAGTCATCTATTAGTTTTTTTATATCTAATATGTGTTCTTCTAACATTATAGGTTCATCTATAATTTCAATTAAATCGAGGAGAATATCACCTGCACCAATAAATCCCTTGACCCCTCGACCTATTGTTTGTTTTCCGTGATTCATAACTGTTTGATATACTGACTTAGCATTAGCCTTTCCGGTATTGGCATCAGGTTTTCCAGTAATGCCATATTCAGAATTTTTACTTGGCCCCCAAAATTTTTTATAATTTGCTATAAGTTGTAAGGCGGCAGGTTTATCCCATTCAAACATCTTCTTCTTCCTCCTCATCTTCACTGAATGTAGGGCGGTGTAGTGTCTCAAAACCTTCGCTTTGCGAAGTTGTTGCTTCTTTTGCCAGTTGTAGTATTTCCATTACTGATAAGGGAACGCCTATTTTTTTACCTTCTTCGATAAAACTCTTTAGAGCAATTTCCCAACTTTCCATGTTGTCGGTAGAAGACTTTTTTAGATATTCTGTCCACTTCATGTTATTACCAAGAATGGCAATACTACTTAAGTTCTTCTGACTTTTATAAAATTCATATGTATTGGGATTGCCTACATTTTTTACCGTGTGGGTATTATCTGGTTGTAAAATTATTTCTAAATAGCCCCCAAGATACCCATATATACTTTTAAGACCTTCGCCTTCAATCACATTTTTATGTTCAGTTTCTTCAAACCCTAAATTCATTGGAAATTCATATCTTTCATAATAAAAGGGGTAATCTATCAAAAAATCAAATAGGGTTTTTATATACTTATCAACCTCTACTGGTGATGAGTCGTCAAGCCCACTTTCTTCTTTTACAATTTTTGCTATCCCTGTAACAGTTAATTCCCTGCCGTCTTTAAACAGAACTGAGTTACGGAATGATTTTCCCTGTGACATACCAAACTTAACATCATCAAGAGGTTTTAAACTTGCATCAGTAAAAAAAGGTGGTTCATCTATTTTAAATGTTATTATTCTCCGCATAGTCATAAAGTCATCCTCATCATTCCAATCATCCGGTTTTACCCAATCAGAATTATAAAAATGTTCTGCGGGTGATTCTTTATAAAATAATTTATTTGCTATACTATAATCAATATCCCAATGGCTAAGTCTACCTATCCTAAATTTATCTGTATTTATAGGGTCTACATAAAATTCAGTTTCTGCTCTAAACTGGGGTTCAAATGACATATCCTCTATAACAAAACCTGCCTGACAAGTAGGACATTTACCTTCACTGTTTTTTATATCTATTCTAAACTTTCTGCCCTCAAACGGACATTCAATATATGTGTCCTGATTCAGGTAATCACTTATTCCTACAATCTTTTTCTGACTACTCCTATCATCAAGTAGTGTAAGAATTAGCCCTCCTAAATTATCTCCCGCTGGTAACTCTTCGGATAATATAATGCAAATCTTAACACCTTCTTCAGTAATGACTTCGTAGCACCCCTCGTTCATTTTCGTTGTTTCTATACTATAATTCTTACCTGAAGACCCTTTAACAGAAACATTGTTTTTTACCCATTCTACTTCACTGTTAGAATCTACTATGCCTGATACAAATTCCATAGAGCGTGTAAAGGCATTAACCCATTCTTTGAGTTCATCTTGACTTTGCCCGCTTTCCAATGTATATTTCAACTGGGGCATTCGAGATGTAATTTGTCTATCTGTTTTTGTTTCTGTCATCACAGAAAATCTATTATTATCAGAAAATCCAAAAATATTTCCAGTAAATCCCCGTTTATTCACAAGATTATAAAAATTACCTTCCTCTCTATTCATCGGTGGGGGGTTCGATTTTAATATGTGTTCCCAAGTCATTTTCCCGCCTCCTTCATATATTTTATGTCTAATTCAATTTCTTTTAATACATCAGGGGGAACTAAACCATCATGCCACGGCCCATAATGACCTGAACCTAATGCGTATTGAGATGCTTCCATCGCTGAATATATTACTTCATCAACAACTTGACCTAAATCTACATAACGGTCATAAGGCATTTTAATATTTGTTTCAGTGTCTATTACCATATCCCCATCAAGAACAAAAGCGTGTCCATATTGACAATCAACAACATCTCCACCTGTTCCGGTAACATTAGCGTGAACAAGAAGAAGATTAGTATTTTGATTTCTAACATATTCATTAAAAACATAAGTGTATGCTGATTGATAACATTGTCCAATCTTAAGAATATCAAACCAACCCATATTACCAACGCCTTAATAATTCTTTAGGTATGTATTCCACTAAATGTCCATTTAAATCATCTATTAAATCGCCATATCTCATTTTTAGGGGGGGCCATTCTGTTTCGTCAATCTGTTCTACATGTCTCCATATTTGTTCTAAAAGTGTGTCCTTGTAATCCTGTTCATTTGAATCATAAATAGTTATAAAATCATTTATTGAGTGCATTTTAGTTTCCGGCATGTGTCTTTCTACATATGCGGGAAGAGTAAGAATTGCAGGTAATTGGTTATTTTTACTTGCGAGAAGAAGTGTAACCATAAAATCCCCATTTGTCATTTCTCCTTTAGCCTTTACGCAAAAACGCATTCCAGTTGAGTCCATTGTTGGGAATGTATCTCCCACCTTTGCACCAATACCTCCTTTATTATTCCATACTTGACGCATAAACGGCATTTTTAATGTAAAAGGCACTCCCTCTATATCGAATTTAAAAACAAAATTTAAACCATCTCTTTTAATTTCATCAAAGGGTTTCATAAATTCTAAAGTTTTTTTATAAACACGGGAAAACTGTGGAGGCATGTTAGACATAGTTGAAAGAACTTGGTCTTCTTCCTCTTTAGTTATTAGTTTCTTTCCGTCTATTGGTGTAAATTCTCGGAAGGAAATTAGTATCTCTTGAGCCGTATCTTGACTTCTATTCTTTAATATATCTTGCCAACCCATCACTCCTTCCTCCCTGTCAATCTTTTTACCTTATCGGTAGTTTGGTATTTTAAAATAAACTTTAACCATCTCTTTGTTGTGTGAACTTCCTTTAAAGCCTGTCTTATTGTAGTGTTTGGGCTTACCCGTATAATTTCTTCCACTTCTGGACTAAGAGTTTTGCCATATTCCTTAACCATAGTTTTCCACATATGATAAGGCGTTATTTCTTTACGGTATTCCTGCAAATAGTTTCCTATAATTTCTACTATGCGGCTTTCGTCTATTTTAAAAGCACCCTTTGGTTCAACACCTGTTGTTAATGCGGTATGTGAAACAATATCCTTTCGTAGTCTATCTTGCCAACCCATTATTGCCCACCTCTTTCACATGTAAGTGTAATATTAGGTGTGCCGAATAACTCATCTATAATTCTGCGGTAAGGTTTATCTAAATAACTCTCAGTAGCAACAGATTCCACCAACTCGTCTACTGACGAAAACGGAGTTTTACCCAAAATTGCTTGAATCTTAGAAGGGAAGTAGATAAAATGCCCACCATTAGCAAATGAATTACCATTTGGCAAACCTATTCTACCAGTTGAAGGAAACATTTTATACTGTGCGCCGAGACTTGAAGCAAGTTCTCTTATCTCATCCTCTTGACCTTCTCCATGAACAATAGTCACATAACCAATTCCTTTTTTAGGGTCTTGAAATTTACCAGCAAGACGATTAAGCCAATCTTTGTTCTTTAAAACATTTTGCCAACCCATTATTACACCGCCTTGTTGAAAAAATGGCCGGGAATTTTTTTGGGACTAGCGAAAAAAAATTTTTCTTTTTTATTCCATTCCCAGCGAAAGTTTATTTCCGACATTATTATTATCTCCCTTTTAAATAAGTTATTATTCTTTATCTTCTTTTGTTGTATTCCCTGTTTGGCGAATTACGAGACTTTCTAAAGGTAAATCTTGTAGCGCACTCCAACTATTAAAGTCTAATTCACAATGTCTATATAAACTTTTGCAGTTTTGACGACTTTTATGTAGTTCTGAGAGTAAAATGCCCAATTGTTTCTGATTTTTCATCGGTGGGGGGTAAGAATTGCGCCAAAGTGAGTCAAATTGTTCCCAAATCCAAAGCATTCTATCAATTTCTTCCATCATAGCCCACATTGAGGGCAAATATAAGGTATTTTTATGTTGGCGCATGACCTTTTTCATAAATTCTTCCATGATTATTATGATGGGCTTTTTCTATTTAATGTTTTTTAATTAAAAAAATTCCCAAAGTGAACCATATGGTAAGGTAATTTGTGAACTACCTTATGAGATAGAAATGACTGATAATAATATGTCAAAGACATGTGAAGGATATGAGTGTGGCTCAACAAGAATAATTATAACATTGCCCGAATTTGGACACCTATGCGAAGGTTGTTATGAAGAACTAAAAGATGAGGGTCAAATTAAGACTATCTATATTCAAGGTGACTACTGATGTTTAATGATGATGATGAATAAATGAAACAAGAAGGGGGCTTCGGCCCCTTTCTTTTGGTTGGGGTCGTATAACAAATTATAAACTTACCATATGGTAAGGAAAGTTAGTGAAGGTCACTCGTCTTCATCGTTAAACACTTTCACACCTCCTGCGGTTTCATTATGCTAACGCATGAACCATATGGTAACAGAATAGAAGGATTATTCTCCATCGTGGTCTATATCATCGTCTGGATTAATCATTCCTGTTCACCCCCTGCGGCTCATATTCTGCTAACGCATGAACCATATGGTTCTATGAAATAGATAGTTTTATCTTCAGAATTCTAAAGCATGGGTTGGATTGAGGGTGGGAAAGATGGTTTAGAGTTCTGAATATAAAACTTGCACCTTTTATATAGGTGAGGTGGGCAATTTCGGCTATACCTTTATTTGTCATAGCCAAGCCCTACCATATGGTAATAATAATTTGTAGAAAGACCTTAGATAAAAAAAACAAAAAAAATAACGGGAAAATACTTTAAGACCGACCTTTCACAGCCGCCATCTTTAATCCTGACAAACAAATGTTTAACAAAAACGAAGCCAATTAAGAAAATTGAGTATTTTTACTGGATAAACCCGCTATCTCTTTTAAGGGAGTAGGAACGGGCCTTACACCCGTTTGTCTTAGTTCTTTTAGGGAATCACTAAGAATATTCTATATATCTTTATATTTCATACACTAAGTATAAGCATATAGGCGTTAAACAATCCTACCTGTTCTTTACCGCTTCCACCCTCCACCAACTCACTGTATTTCTCGCCATTTACCATTCCAACTTTGACCGTTGAGAATCCAACGAAAGTTTTTTTGATAAATATGCACATTGTCGAAACCATTTAGTCTTTCCTTTGTAGTTACGGTTTCCCAACCAGCGGATGAAATAAAGAAACCATGACAATCCTTGTAAGCAATCAAATTACCAAAAAGAAACAATTCACACTTCCATGAAGAGGGGTAATTCTCTCTACATGAATACTTAACTTCAGTATTGCTTTTCTTGAAGTTTCGATTATAGGTAAATGCCTGTATTGCTTGTCTTGTAATTTCTTTCATTCTTCGCTCGCCTCTTTTGTTTGTCGTTCCATAGACTTAACAACACTAAGAGCATTATTAACTCTCGACCAATCCTCCCAAAGAGCATCTGCAATAGCCGATAATTCTTCGGAGTTCTTTTTAATCAATTCTGCGGTTATAAATTTTTCTGGATATTTCATTCTTCTTCCTCCTCTGGCACATAAAAGGTTTGTATCATTCCACCCGTTATATTTTGTTTATGAAAACAAGCGGTATCGCAATAATACATCATGTGTTGATTAGGGTCAAGTTTTGTTTCACACCATTTACAATTAGTATAAGGCTTATCAACATACCCTTTTCCTAAAGGTGCAACTGGGCCAATTCTCATCATGCGTTCATCTCCTGTAATTGTTGAGAGATTTGTTTTAGTGCAAGAATGAGTTCTTTTTCCAACTCTTCTTGACTATCAGCACTAACACGGAGTTCATCAATAATGAACTTCTCGTATCGGTTCTGTTTTACTTTTATTACAAACTTCGGTTCTCGCTTTTTCCAAAACATGATTATATTTAATATCTAATAGATATAAGGTATTATACAAATTATCCTTACCATATGGTTCAAAATTTCTTCAATCGTTTTTTCAGATAGTATGGGTGGATTGTGGGTGGGTAAATGCACTCTGAAAACTCGCATTTAAGAAACAGCGTAGCGTTTTTCACCTTAAGGCTTCCCGTTCCTCCTTACCATATGGTATCAAAGTAATTTGTATGATAGACCGCAGGTTAAAAAAGGTGGATTTTTAAGGAGAATCCGTAACTCCGATTTGTTTTGCCCTGCATTGTTTTCTCAACACAGCGAGTTCTTTTCTTTAACCCGTCAATTCCCCGAATGATTAAAAATCATTCTTCGTCGTCTTCAAAGAAGTGAAAGAAGTGCTTCATTCGGAAGCCTCTTCAACAACTGCTTCTTCAACGGCAACTTCTTCTTTAGGCGTATAAGGCCGTAGAAGTTTAGAAGCCAAAGAAAACTTTTCAGCATTATCAGCGTCGGCCCAAGTGCCGTTTCTGATGTCACCTTTAAGTCCAGCAATTCGAGATGAAATGCGAGCCTTCAAAAAGTTCTCAAGGTTTCCGTATTCTTGTCCGTCGCCATTCTTAGCAGAAGAACGAGTCATTTCAAGATGTGTAGCATCGTTTTCTTCAAGAACATTCCAAAAAGCGGTATATGCTTCATTCAAAATAACTTGACCTTCATTCAAAACTGCAACTTGATAAGCAGGTAGAGAGATACCGCCACCTTGACGCTTAGGCCAATTAGCCATTTCTCTTCCAGAGTTTAAGATATTCGACTTAAAATCAGTTCTTCGACTTGCTCGCTTGTCACCTTTCTCGATGTTTTCGATAATGTCGGCCCAATCTTCTTTGAAGAAACCAGCATCAAAATCCTCACCTTTTGCTTCAGTCATTTGTTGAGTTGCGCTCAACACCGCATCCATATCTTGAGAAACAAATGTTCGCACATCTGCAACCCAAGCATTCCAATCATTGTCATTCATATTTTTTTTAGACATATTTCAAAACCCCCTTTGGGTATGTTTGTTGTATGCCGTATATAATATAAGGTTTCCAGCAAATCATTCCTTACCATATGGTAATAATAATGTAATGAGTAACAGAACATTCGTAAGTCAAATGGTCTGTACTCGTGGAATATATATTGCCCCAACTAAAATAAGGATATTAACTTCGTTAAATTCTATTTTCACCCACCCTCATGCACACCCAACAGAACCATATGGTAAGAAAAAATGAAGTATGGCGTTATTCGTCGTCTTCGTTAAACAATTTTTTCACCTGCCCCGGTAGATTATACTTATGCCTACCATATGGTAAGTAAAATTTAGTAAGGTGAGGGTTACTCGTCATCTTCGTTGAACAATTTTACACCCCCTACCGAGGTATTTTACTATCGCCTACCATATGGTAAGTAATAATAATGAGAGAAAGGAGTGAGCAGTATTCAATGAGCAATACTGCTTCGACTTGAAAGAATATATATCAGCCCCAGCACACTGGAGAGGTTTCCGCATTCGCCAAAAATATTTTCCCGCCCTCGAACCACCCTTATTTTTGAACCATATGGTAAGGAAACATAATACTTTCTATGTTGAGCGAAAGGAATATATTGTATTGAATATATTTTTTGAGCAGTAGGGCTAATAGCCCAATGGAAGGTATTAGTATTTCTTACCTGACGAAGAAAAAAGGGCATAAAAAAGAAATTTCTGTTAAAAATTCATATGACCCGCCCTCGAACCACCCTTTCTTTTTAACAGAACTTTCTGTTTTATTTTGCTACGCAACCATATGGTAAGCGTTAATTTGTTTAGCACCTTATACCTTTCAATGATTAAAGTAACTATGCCCACAGAGGCAGGAGATATACATATGCAATATGATAAAATAAAAATGACTGCGAAGGCCCAGAAATGGCTTGAAAATGCAACGGATGAAGAGGACATTGGAGATGTGAACCAATTACTCGGTCGAATTGAGACAATGGATGAAAGTCCTCGTCTTCAACGCCGACTTGAGACTTTGAACACCTATATCAAGGGAACATCTATGAGAGTTACCTTGAATGAGGCTCAAATGGCTACAAAGGTAAGAATTGTTGATTCATTGAATCAAATATTCACTCTTTACCCTGATTTGAGCATCCCTCGCACACGCAACCTTGAAACACTTGGCGAAAAGGTCGAAGAGGCTATTAAGGCCCAAATCAAGGCGGAATCAAAGTGATTTTTTCCGAAGATGACGAATAAGGCTCAAAATTGAGTCCTATGCCCTCCACTTTCTCTAAATGAGAAGGTAAGCCGTTCTTCACCCTTCTTCGGAGGGGTGGAGAACCCCCTTTTTTTGAGGTTGCTACTAAACAAATTAACGATACCGCAACCATATGGAATGGGAGGTTTGAGGGTGGGTCAGATTCCGCAGATAATAAAACTCTGGGATAAGGAATTATTCTATACTCTTTATTACACCGTAGATAAAACCATATGGTAAGTAAAAAGATAATAATTACTAAATAATACAATTAGGTGTTGCTGGCTACACCGAGTGTAATTTTTACACCTACTGCTTCAAAGCACACCGGATTTCATACCCCCTTTATAAGCGATACCGCCATCCTCAATACTGCAATTGAATCATATACAAGCACTTTACCAATGTTTCTTAACAATCACAAGAAACTCCAACCCTAAAAAACACTTTGAATTAAATGTAATAATATGATTTATTTAATTTATACTTTCTATTTCATTTCGCATGACATTCTCATGTGAGACAACCATGAGACAACACTATGTATGAGATAATGGGATTTAGACCTACAATGTTAAGTGTATTCTCATATTCTCACTATTATCATACTATTCTTATTCAATTATCTTTACTTCTACAAATATATATATCAAAGTGTATTACTTATATCTATATGTGTAAGGCAACCCGCATGAGAAAGTGAGAAAGTGAGAATGTGCTTGGAAATGTATGAGATATGGCGATTATCTCCTACACTTTGTCATTCTCATATGTCTCATTGTGAGAATGTCGGTCAATATGACCTACATCTATCACAATCTAACTTTTGGTTGAGGAAATGTAATTTTCCCTAACAAGACCTAACACGAGGAAAAAACAAAATAAAAAAAATTAAAAAGGTGAACAAAAATGAACATATTTTATTTAGGAAACCCGCAGACTTCTGCACGAGAATTATGCGACAAACACATCGTAAAAATGATTACAGAATCAGCACAAATGTTGTGCTCAGTTCATTGGTGTAAAGCAAACACGGCGCAGAAAGCACGAAGATTGTCTGACATAGGACTTTTCAAACCCGCACACATCAATCATCCCTCAACTATTTGGACAAGAGAAACTAATGAGCAGTATCTTTGGCATTACGAATTGTATTGCGAGATGGTAAAAGAATACAATAGAAGATATGAACCAAAGAAACCTCACGGTTCAGCAAGATTTGTAGGAGTTATCAATAATCCACCTGAAGACTTAGGCACAGGTTGGAGAGAACCCCCACAGTGTATGCCCGATGAATACAAGTGCGATGATACGATAACCGCATATCGAAACTACTATCGTGGAGAAAAACTTAGATTTGCTAAATACAGAAAAGGAGGAAGACCAGAATGGCTAAAATAAAAAATATAAAATGTAAGAAAAACTGCGACGATGGATGGCGAGTGGCGTTCATAAATTATGAAAGAGCACCGAATATGTGGGTATTCAATTGTCGAGGTTGTAGTGAAAGTTTTAAGATAACATTAGGTGAACGAAAATGATAATAAAAAATTATGAAATAACAAGCGGGGTAGCCCCAACACAGATTGAAGGAAAACTATTGGGTGGAAAGGACTTTTACATTCGATACCGCAATTGCATATTCTATGCAGAAGTGGCCGGTGAAGAGATATGCCGAATAGAACTTTGGGATAGAATGGGAGACTACCATAGAGAAGTATTCATGGAAACCAGTGAGGCTTTTCAATTAGCAGGAATGAAGACGGCTATCAAATGCCGAAGACCTTTGAAACATAGGCCAGAATTTGAAACAAAAATACATTGTAAAACATGCGAAGGTGAAGAAGAATGAGAAGAGAAATAACATGCAAATGCGGAGTAGATACATTTTACGAAGACAGTAGTAATGTATCATATGTAGACGCTTGGAGAGCATTACAGTCAAAATGTAAGTGTGGTGGCGAAGAATGAAGGACTATTTGAAAGACTTTTTGGAAAATAAAATATCAATGCAAGACGCTATGAAGATTGCACTAATGCTTGATGTTGAAATGGATGAAGCATATGATATTGCTGTAAAGGCTTTGATTAAGGCGGCACTTGATACATCAAACGATTTGACAGTGGAAGAGATTGAAAGAACACATGAAATGTGTGAGAAAGTAGATATTACTTGGTGGGGAAACAAATGAGAGATAGAAAGACAGTAACCATAAACGATGATACAATTACAGAAAGAATGTTGTGGGATTGGCTTGTCACAGCATTTGAAGGTGGTAGTAATTATTGGATTGGAAGGGTAAAGGTCAGTAAGAAAACTATGTCACTACATTCTTTATTTGCTACTGAGTTCGATAAGACTATAAGTGGTTGGAGATGGTTTCATCAAGTGCCATTTGTCTTAGAAACTGATAATTTCAAAGGACATGAACTTGAGATAGACACACCTTCAGGGGTTAAATTCCTTGCGGTGCAAAATCTTTTCGATGCAATTGAAATAATGGCTATAAATTGTCATGGAGATTATCAACTTTTAGTTACAGAAAATTACGATGCTTTCACAGCAGATATTTTCCTACAATATGCACTATTTCAGGATGTGATTTACGGATGATTTTTACAATAATTTCAGTGATGTTTTATGCAATTTTTGTAGGCATTTTAACAGAATTATTTTATGAGAAACAGAAGTTGTCTGACAAATCCGTGGAAGGTGAGGAAGAATGAACTGTTCAGTTTGCGATAGACCAGCCCAAGTAAAATTAAATGAGGGTAGGATGAACATACTCGAAGTATTAACTTTAAAGGGAAATATAGTCCATGACTGGACAGGTGGCGGTAGTCTTACCACGCACTTCTGTAAAGAATGCTTTCAAGGTTTGGCAAAGCAGATTTACCGTGAAGGTTACTATGCCGACTACACACTAAGGAGAGATGAAGAATGAATGGAATACATACAAACTGCGTAATTTGCGGAGGGTCACTTTTGCACCCTGACGAAATCAAACTTGGCTACCATGAAGAATGTGCCAAATTACAGAACAAAAAAGTTCACTCAATGAGGGGATGAAATGGCTCAAGTAAGAATTCGTAAGTGGGCAAGAAAATATTTAGTAGAAAATGGCCCTGCAACTACACAGGAAATACTCGAACATATCGAGAGAAAAACCTCAGCAAATGGTGGGGTAAAATCAGCAAGAAGTTTAGGGATGGTTTTGAAGGCTGACCCTAAAATTAGAAAGGTTGATAAGGTTACACTCACAGGAGAAACTGGAGTCAAATACGCAGTTAACCTATGGGAAATAAAGGAGGAAGAAATATGAATAATGAAAAAGGATATATGGAACAATTGGATGGAATGATGAAAATGGGTCTTATAGACCAAGCAGATATTGAGAAAATGTTGAAGAAAGCAACGGGTGGTCTTTGGCTCGATGCAGAACAACAGGCTCAATTGGAAACAGCGATGGAAACATACATGGGGATGATTGATTCTCTCCATGCTATCGGCATTATTTCAGACGCAAGAATAGCAAGCACAAAGAAGAAAACTCGCAAAGTCGTTAGCGAGAGAATTAGTAACGGCAATAAGGTAACAGAAAATGGAACATTGGAGGAATAAATATGGTAAAGGTA
>TARA_R110002012_G_scaffold96818_5_pt1 | contig 15774 bp, 14 predicted proteins | sample TARA_R110002012 | Tara Oceans TARA_R110002012 (sample SAMEA4396515) | marine metagenome | biome: Westerlies Biome; feature: [DCM] deep chlorophyll maximum layer (ENVO:01000326); material: water (ENVO:00002006), including particulate matter (ENVO:01000060) such as... | depth 40 m
TGCGCTCGGCACAGACGTGTGTAATGCACGTTATAGGCTCGGCATTGTGGGGTACCGATGCGCCCGTTGTGAAGTTGGCTACGTCTTCATTTGAGAAGGTGTATCGGAGGCGTAAGGATACAGGCGCATTGCCGATCTGCATACCTGCTCCGCTTACATTATCGCGGGTGTGACGAAGATTAAATCCGATATTTCTTAATCCTCCGAGTAGAGAACCTTGGGATTGTTGGAACATCCATCCCCATGGTTCGTTCCACGTATAAGCAGTAGCAGTGTTTGCGGCGGTCGCTGCGCCTGCTGAATCGACTAATGATCCTATATCCATACGGCATATTCCGTCATTTGTAAGTGCGGCACCGAAGGCTGCGTTTTGATCGATGACACCTATGGATCCGACGTTGGGAACATTCGCTGGTGCCACTGCCATATTCTCGAACTGGGCAGTCGTGTAACTATCATAAATCGATCCTTGATACGAGAAGGTTGATTGCGGTGTGTATTGAGGGAATCCGTGGATCTGCTGTGTTTCTATATATTGTCTTGGATAAAATTTCACATCGCTGGGGAAGAGAGGGGAGTTATTTACGATTAAATTACATTCTAAACCATTGGCTAATCGAGGGGCGCACGAGTGATATTCGTTTGTAAGATTGGCGGGGGATATAGTTGAGGTGGGTTGATCGGCATTGCCTGCCGTGCAGATAGATTGGTTGCCTAATGATAAATTCATGCTCATATATCTAACAACCATATTATCTAATCCCAAGTTAAATTCAAAAAATTTAGAAGCACTCGCGTCGCCATTATCCGAGGGATTTTGGACTGCTGGGATGACTGGAGGAGTTAAGGTCGTTTTAATCGCTATAAAATCGCCGTACACTAATGGTAATCCTTGACCAGTTGTAGCCGCTTTAATTTGGTTCATAGTTTCATCGTTGTAATATAATAAATCCATGACCATTCTAATTCTATCCGCTTGGATGGTGAAGTTGGCACCGGCTGCGGTGAGGCGACTGCCTGCTTCGGCGCGTGGTTGAATAAAACGTGATTCTGGACGAGAGAAGAGTAATTGAAGAGATAATGCCCCATCGAGAGCGTGGAGAGGGAGAAGAAGGTTGCTGAAAAGTTCTGGGAATAAATCCTCGAGGGATACATTCAACTCGAACTCGGTGGTGAGGTCGTGGCCGCATCTAAATCGAGGATTGACTAATCCTGTAATCATTTCATTTCCTGCACCACCAGTTCCTCCGTCAGGAACGAATCCTTGCCATTCGTTGTAGTCATACACACTATCAAAATGCCATGGAAAATCTTCGCCCTTGAGGTGGGTTTTGCCTGACTCACACGCGCCGTGGTGCTGAATTTCTACGTGATTTCCGCCATCACCTTTTTGGGATTGACCGAAGCACATGCAGTCTCCACTCTTGACGGATTGGACGTTTTCTCTTATATCGCAGGGACGATGAAGGTTAAATTTAGCGTGTAAGTGACCTATATCGTCAGTCTGTGCGATTGTATTTCCAAGAGAGTCACGAAGAGTAGCGGTTTGGAGAACACTCATTGCGCCCGTGGTAAGTGGGAATTCGCCGTCGAAGGTACTAGCCCCACGTCGTATAGGGATTACAATTCGTGTGTGCTTATCTAAAATGCCTGTGGGTTGAATTAAAAAAGTGCAGGCATCATTATTAGCGGTCTGTGGATCTAATATCTGTGTTACGATATTGATTGATTGACGTTCCATGTTATTGCTTCCGATCTTTAAATAATCCATACTCGTGTGTTTATAAATAATATAAATATTTTATATATAATTTATAATTAAAATTTATGAAGAGAGGGATTCGACGATATTATTTTTTTTTTCTTTTTGTTTATCTCTATATTTTTTATTTCTTTTATTACGCTGTTCTATATGACCTCTATCATAGTTCCGTTGACGTTCGCATATTCGTTCACGATTACGCTCGTAATAAGACTTACGAGTCGCCTTCGCTTTCTCTGGATGTTCTTCATTATAACGTTTTTGATATTCACGCATTTGTTTATTTAATTTTGTTTTATTTTTTTCGTAATATTTCTTACGACTTGCTTTTTTTGCCGCCTCACGTTCTTCTTCTGTATGATATTTTTTTTTTCTTCCCACACCAGCCACATAAACTTCTTCTTCAGCGGGCATATCTCTCGTACTCTATATAATATACGAATATTTTATTTTTTAAATCTTTATATTTAAAAAAAGGCTTAAAATTTATACTCGTACAACTGGTCCGCCTGGTGTTGGGACGAGTGTATTCTTACATAATGCGAATGAATAAACAATATTGGGATCGGTTCCTGTTGTGTTGGTGGATAATATTCGCTGTGAGTACGATGCGTTGGCATAGTCGATGCCTTGACCAGCATCAGCTATATCCATTCGTGTTCCCCATCCGTATAAGGAGTTGGCGCCTGCTGTAATAGCCTGCGTGGATCCTTTAGCGCGTGGAATGTATCCCGTTGTAGGTTGAAAAGTAGTGCCGAGTTCTACAACTGGATCAAGGGTCGAACCACTGGATGTGCCGCATCCAAAAGAGTTTAAGTTCATTATAGATTTATCCATACGATCCCATGATTTGACTCCGTTTGCGAAGTTCCAAAATCGCAAGGTATCAATAGGATTATATCCCGCCGCTGCCGCAGCGACTGGTATAGACTTTTGACCGACTTGTACTCGTTCGTCAATTTGATAATCGTTAGGGAATTTGACGGATGATCGTGTAATAATACTATCTTTAATCACGCATACATCCTCGAGGACGGCACCGAGTGTCCCTGCTCCCCCAGTCGATTTCATAATAGGATAGGAGGCGCAACCATCGTAAAGATAATTGTTATTAAAGACCGAAGGCATGGAGTTATTCCACACTGCGAGGACTTCTCCTAATGATAAGTTAAGATTGGTTGTATCATCGGAGGAGGTTAAAATAGTGGTAAAGCATTGGTAATTGTTGTACGATATAGGTGCTGGATTAGGTGGGACTGGCTGCGATAATACTTTATATACACCAGTTAAGGATACATCGTGTAATTCATAAAAATATCCTCCATTATCCCCCGCTTGCGTTCCGAAGATGCACGTCTGATCGCTATTAAGGGTGATAATGATACGTGCGCCTCCCATAACCTTTAAATTCCATAATCCTCGCTGTGAGGTTAATCCAGTTAATAAATTAGTGGAGGTGGATATATCGGAGGCATTCGCGAGCTGACCAGCGTAATCCGATGCGTTAAAGGCTCCGAAGGCAATTTGTGAAAAAGTGGCATAATCTTTTTGGGATAAGGTGTAGGGGATTAAAGAACTTGCGAGACGTGAGTAAAAACGATTTTGTTCGATAATAGCGTTGTTGTTGTTACTACGGATCGTTACGTCGGATATAACGGATTGTGATCCTACTTTTGAACTGGTCTGAGCGGCACTGACTGCGAGGGTTGATGCGCCACCACCTCCTACTCCTACAACTCCGTTTAAGACTCCATTGCCGAGTTCGGCGATTTCAGGATTAGGGCGACCTTCGCCGGCATTGGCAGGAGCAGTATTAAGGGTTGACGTTCCAGTGGTTAAACGTAACGTATAATTTAATCGTAAGGATGTAGGGTCAAGCATTCTAATATCGGACTCGTCTATAACGAATATCAATTGATTTCCACCACTCTTAAAGGAGTATGCTTCCTTTTTATTAAGTGGGAATATTTCAAAATTATTAAAGCCAACTACTTGTGCCATCTCTCTCTTATGTTATATATTATACGTTATATTTTATTAAATTTTTTCTAATATTTAAATTTGTAATTCGACGCCTTGGGTACCTAATACAATGCGGCGCATATGAACGATAAAGTTGCACCAAATCTGTGGGATTTGTACGTGGTCGTAGGTCATATTAAGGCGTAATTCTCCGACTTGATTAGATAAATCGCTGGTGTGTCCGTATCTTGAAAAATTACGAGCTACGCAGAATGCTAAATCTGGACGATCAAGGTTCTTTATTTCCCAACCGCAGTTAGATAATCCGTCTTCTAATTCTTTAATGTGAACGGCACTAAATCTTGGCGCTGATGGTAACGTAGGGTCTCCGCCGGCATTTGGTAGTTGCGATCGATCGGCAGCATGGCAATTGCGGAGTAAATCAACATTGCGGGTAGGGATACGTTTATTATTAATAATATAATGATAATTATTAGGCTGGATTACTTTTTGGATACAGCGCGAAGGCATAATCCCATCGGCATAGTTTCTAAAATTCGTTGATTTGACGACGTATATATCGTTGGCTGCGGCTAAGGGGGCACTGGATGGGCCTGTATGGACGTCTTCTAATGCGCGTGGGACGGATATAACGGATAAGGCGCGTGATTCGGTTGCTGGGATATAAATGGAGTTAAAGGTGGTGTTCGCCTGTTGATTGACGTTATAGCATGTTTGAGTCTTAAAATCATAGTTGATTCCACCACTTGCCATTTTATTTTGTAAATCTTGTAAGTAACCACCTGGAGCTTGGACGCTAGCGCATATCAATTCGACGTTGGAGATTACATAGTCAAATACATTATCACTATCTATATCTAATACAATGCGACTATTGGCTGCCATAGCGACGATGGCACCAGCATCGAGGGGAGCACCAAGATTGATACTGGGACGATTAAGAATGGTGGTGCAGGTTGTTACGTTCGCATTGCCGTCGCCGTAGGTTCGACCACCAGCAACAGCACTGGGTCCTATAACTGGATCGATTACTTGAACTTGGGATCCGTTGAAAATAGGGGCGATCTTCCGCAAGGAAGGATGCTGATCGAAACCATGAAGCGTCTTCGCATTCGCTGTACCAGATAGAGCTTGGAGGTCGGCAATCTGTGCGACTGGGAGAGCTTGGAGGTTAGAGTTTGTGGCAGCGAATAAAGGAATGCCTCCCATAGGGAGTAATCCGTTGTACACTCCTCCATCGTTGGTGTCACCATCGCCTAAAAGAGATACACCTTGGACGACACGATTCGCATCGGACTCTAATAAAATTCTAATGTGTAAGCCACCATCCATCGCAATCAAGGGGACGATTCGTTTATTATCCGATCCGAGTAAGCCTGATAAGTCAAGAGGGAGTAAAATTTCTACTTCTTCATAAGCTACGAATGAATAAAGATCGTGGACACCATGGGTGTCGTCTAATGAATAAAAGGGATTGCGTTGGATAGATTTACAGCACCCCGCGCCGCGCGATAATTGTGCTTTATTATCATCCGTTTTATTACGCCCATAATGAGCTTTAATATAGGCCAGTGTATTATACTGATCGATGTGTTCTAATACAACTCCATTTAAAGTACTGATCGTCAATTCACGAATTAAGGCTTCGGCGCCAATCTTGTTATTTAAACAAGCGGCGACTCCTCTTGTGGATTCTAATTTGACTTTAAAACGAAGTTGGGTTTGACCCTTCGCAAGAAGAAGGGGAACGGAGGTTGCGGGAATGGTGATGCGTATTTCTTGACCTTTTTTATACTCCGCACGTCTCTCATCGAATATAATTACTGATTTCGTCGTAAAATTTTGTGCCATCTCTCTCTTGTTTTTATGTAATATAAATATAAAATAATTCTATATATCTAAATTAAATTAAAAAAAAATCTTAATCTTAAAACCCTCCGTGCATATTTTGCGTTACACCGCGACTTGTAGATATTGCGGCTGAAGGGGCGCCTCCACTCATGCCTGCCCCATGAGCATATGCCATCTGCGTAACCTTGTTTCCTATATCCGTATGAAGAGAGACTTCGTCTCGAATATCACCCACGACTTCCGCTGCCGCACCACCTATTCCAACGGCGGCACCTACAAGACCTAAACCTATTCCAAGAGCAGCTCCGACCCCAGTAGCATCGAGAGCAGCTCCCGCCATTTCAAGGGCATCTCCAACACCACCAGCGGCATCCGCCAATGAAGTCGCTGCCATATCGGTTGCCGTATCTCCTACTTCGTCAGCCGCACTTGCCGAGGTTCGTGCCGCCCGTGATATAGCTTGGGCACCCTTCCCAACACTGCGGATAGGGATTCCAGCCATATCATAATCCATTCCGCCGCCGCTTTCCTCCCCTTCAAACGTCCCAAGCACCCTTTTCGGTGCCCCTTCAGCACCTTCCCTCGTATCTGCCACGTATTGTTTCGCACCCCCTACGTGACGACTTAATGTTTCCTTCAGTGAGTCATAAGTGTTACCTATTCTCTCGCCGAGAGAAGGTGGGAGTTTTTCTCGCGCTGCTCCAGTCCAAGGAGCGTCTCTATTATTGAAATTGAATGGTCGATCCGCCGCTGTTGGAATCGAAGAGTCTCCGCCACTGATTGGTGTCTGAGCTGCTCTTCTCGAGGCCATGAGTGGATTAATATGCGTGGTGATCCCTCTATCGTAAGACGACGCAGTGCTCGCCGTTTCTGTGAGTGCCCCTCGAATTGCTTGAGAAGCATTCGCATCGCTCTCGGCACTATCAGCTGCGCGTTGGGCGGCCGAGGCAGCATCGGATGCGGCAGACGATCCTGCTTGTTGAGCACCACTCGTTCTCGCATCGGCAAGGCGTCGAACACCGCGCTGCATAGTCGATGCGGCTCCTCTTCGTGCGACGGCACCTCGGACTGCGTCTTCTGCTTCTTGTGCGGCAGATCCAGCGGATGATGCGGCACCTCGCGCCGCCGACCCAGCCGCCGTTCTCCCAGCTGCTGTGGAGTAGATTTGGGATAATCGCGCCTTCGTGGCTCTCATCGTGTCTAATTCAGGCCCTAACGTATCCATCGCATCGCGTGTCGTTTGGGCGGATGCTGCGGCGCCCCTTGATGCCGATATGGCGTTATTTCCACTATAATTCGCATTTATTCGTTGAAAATCTACGTCACGCGCACCAAATCTGCGGGCCAAATCTATAAGAGTTTGTTGCTCTTCGGAGGGTCTTAATTGTGCGTACGATCGTGCTTGAGTCTGTACGTCTTCGGCAGTTTGATTGCCTTCCCTCGCGACTGCCGCATCTCTTCCCACTTGACCTCTTCTTACTCGCTGTAACGTCCGCGTGGCTGGTTCTCGTCCTGCTCCTCCTACACGTATGGGATCGTCCTCCGCTACTCTATACGCGCCACTTCGCATTGCCCTTGATTGAGTTCGAACCGCCGCCAAGTCTTGACCTTCTTCTTTAGCGGCTGCCGATGCTCTTCCTAAAACTCCTCTTGCGCGTCGTGTAATGGTTGTGGCTGCTCCGGGTGACTTCTCCAACCATTGTTGACTTCGTGCTGCCGTTGTAGCTCGATCTGCTTCGCCGGCAGCGGACGATGCTGCTTCGGCGGCCTCTCGTGCCGAACTTGAACCTTGATATTTAGCGGTGTCGAGGGATTGAAAGCGTTTTATACTCGATCGATTCAAGGTGGTTGCCGCTCTGCCCGCCGCTTCTTCTGCTTCTTGTGCGGCGGATCCAGCTGACGATGCGGCACCTCGTGCGGCATCACCTCCACTTCGTGCGGCAGCACTCACTACTCGCGCTCCTCTTCGTGCGACGGCACCTCGGACTGCGTCTTCTGCTTCTTGTGCGGTGGATCCAGCTGACGATGCGGCGCCTCGTGCGGCATCACCTCCACTTCGTGCGGCAGCACTCACTACTCGCGCTCCTCTTCGTGCGACGGCACCTCGGACTGCGTCTTCTGCTTCTTGTGCGGCTGATCCAGCGGATGATGAGGCACCTCGCGCCGCCGACCCAGCCGCATTACCTACCGCTCCTCGAATCGATCGATCTGCCGATTCAGCGGCCGTTTCGGCATCATTGGCGGCTGATCGTGCGACACTGCTCCCAGCTCGCTTCGCGAATGTTTGTTGCTGATATTGATTGACGGCTACGTTGGGTTGTTCGGTTGCGACGTCTGCGTAACGTTGGGCTGCCTTTGCCGCATCTCGCGCACTGCCACTCGCACGATCACCCGCACGAACTGCCTTCACTTCAGCTGGTATTCTCGATAGTTTTCCTCGTACGACCTTTTGAATTGCTGTGGATGCTTCTCTATCCTGTTGACGATAGAGTGCGTTGGTCGCATCGGCCGCTCGTCCTTCTGGAATTTGAACACGATCGGCATATCCTTGAATTTGTCTTCCAGCAACTCTTCCTCTTATTCTACCCGCAAGTGCTTTTAATCCACCTTCTACATCGCCAGTACCACTTCCCATGGCTTTTAATCCTGGTGCGAGGTGATGGGATGTAAAGGCTCCTCCTTCCATTGTTCCAGCTACACCTTCTAATTGTTTACCGACGTTTTCTGCCATTGAGCTATATTTATCGAATTTATCCTTTATTTTTTTCTTCGCTGCGTCATATTGATTAAATAAATCTTGTGCCCTTCCACCGACGAGGTCTTGACTAGCACGAACATTACTAACCATATTTTTAAGCGCATCATCAGCTCCCGCCATTTTTTGTGAATAACTCCAACTCATTTCTTTATATATTACTTATTTATTTTTTTTAATACCTTTATTTAAAATTATCCCATCCACTTCGTCCTCCTCACTATTGGAATCCACTGGATCGTCATTGGGCTGCGGATCCTCCCCTCGCGAGTGTCCAAATACTCCGTTGGGATATAACTCGTCTGTAAAGTTCATAAATAGACCTGGGATAAAATGATCGAAATTGACGTATAAAAAATTATATTGTTTAGCAGTGGCATAATCTAATGCCTTTAAGAATGTATCATTTCCATAGATACCTTCCGAAAAATTATCGGCATATGCCTCTTCCAAGGCGTTACGTTCCTTGACGGAGGTTGTTTTAAATAAAACAAGGTGCGTTGCGTTGGTTCGCATCGGAACTGGGATCTTATTCATTTGTTGGGACGCCATAACGACTAAACCTCCATTTAAACAATGACGAGATCGACACGCAAGGGATTCGATAGTCGATCCCATTTTTCTCACACTATTCACTACATCGTCTAATACAATACACGTGCGAGGTCGAGATAAGTGGTCTTCGAATGAATTTTGATAATCCATAATCGATTGAACGATCCCATCGTCATAATGATCGTAAATAGTCGCAATTTCTTTTAAACTATCAAGTGTCTTATCTTGGTGGATTGTATTCGATATAATAAATATATGATCGAACGCATTATCCATTAAATTAGGATTTTTTAATAAATTTAGGATAAGACACGTTTTACCGCTCCGAATTTTAGCAATCAATAAAAGAATAGATCCCTTATATATATTTGGAAGAGTGGGGTGAATAGGTCGTTTTAAAGGTCGCCTCTCCACGATTTTATCTTGGGGTGGAAGAATGGTGAGGTCGAACTCCGATGTTGCTTGTTCGTTTTTAGCATCCTTTCGCTCTTGGCTACATTGACTTCTTCGAGTCTCTTCTTCTTTTTTATTCATTTATTATTATATAGTACTATTTTTTTTTTCTAACTATATATTAAAAATGGAGTATACAACGATTACAATCAAATTGCCTTTAAATAAAATTGATACTTCTAAACATAATAAAAATCATACGTGGTCGAACGTTTATATGCTTAAACGAATGGGTGATCGTGATAAAGAATTGATTTGCTACGATGGGGAAGACGATATAGAATACGTAGCAACGAGTACAATTTCGTATAAACACGAGTGCTTTTATAAAGATTCCGTATTATCGAATAAATCGAAGGTGTTTGATTATTATAAAGTTTTAAAAATGAATACGCCCAAATGCGTGGGATCCATTAATAAAAAATGGTCGTTAAAAAAAAATCACGTAACCAAGGAACACCCAGCTGGTTTATCCATAACACACTCGCCTGTTGTTGTAGATTTTGAATAAGTTATAATGTAATAAAACCTTATATAAGCAATGATACAAATGATACATACAATTAGATTAATAATTATAATCATTATTCTATATATAATGAGTACAATTATTTTATTGCCATATACCGCAATATACACTGCGTATAGATTAAAAATAATGGGAGAATCCATTATCGCTACGCATCGGTGGGTCTCGTCGCGCGGGGGGTGGGTTAGAGGGTTCAACGATCTCCGGCGGTGGAGTTCGCACACGGCGAGGGGCGCTGCGGCGGCGGCGCGCAGGCTGGGGAGACTCTGGCACAGGGGTGGGAGGAGGTTTTGGAATCGGCGCAGGCACAGGTTTTAATTTTTCGTATAATCCTATGAAACGTTCCATGTTATTAAAAAAAGACTCCATTGGATCGCGCGTGGCGCCATCCGAGATATGGGTGGTGTTTTCTTGTGGAATAGGATTCGCAAAAGGTTTGGGAATACTATCCCTTGGTTCTTCTTCTACGATTGGATCCGCTTCCCTGACGATGAGCGGCACTGGTTCTGCCTCTTTAAACTCCTCCGTTTCTTCTTCTAATATTTTTTTTGTAATTTCTTGTTTTATTTTTTTGCGGCGATTACGATTGGAGGATGCCTTGGCACGTAAGGCACTGATGGCCTTTTCTCGTGAATGATCCACTGGGATTTTGCGTTTAGGTGGTGTTTTAAATATATCTTGTGACGCAATCGCCGCAGTGTTCGGAACTATACTAACCTTTTCGTGAACTTGTGGATTAATCTTTTCGGTGGGTGTTCCCATCGCTTGGATCTGACTCGGTGGAAGAATATCTAATGGATTCGACGATACTGGCAATTGACTCATTTGTTATAATATAGATTTATATTTTAATTTAAATCTATATAATAAATAAAAAATTTTAATCAAGAATTATCATTTGTAATATCAGTTGCGAGTTCTTGAAGTTCTTCGCCGTGTTGAATGCGCATATCTTGCTGGAGTGAAGGTTTCACCCAATCGGTGGATAAATTAGGGAGTGTATCGAATATAAGTTGAGCGTAGACACGCTGCATAGTGCCGGTGGCGCCAGCAAGTGCGGAGTCATTCCCAGGTGCGACACCGCCGAATTCAGTAGTATCAATAAAGGTATCGGAAGAATACATCGTGCCGTCCTTGGTGCGTATAACCATCGTCAAGGAGTCGAGTTCAATAGGATTAGCATTATTTAAACTAATCATTAAAGGATTATTAAATTGGTGGTTTTCTCTGTATTTGTGTCCGATATTGCCTGCACCATCATCGGTCACGTCATAAGGGATCATGGCAAGTACTAAATCATCGATTTTTTGATTTTCACCGAATATCCCAAAGTATGCGGGGTTGTTTCCACTGCCTAATCCTTGTAAGCATATAAAAAATAAGGCATCGCCAGTTACGTCGTCCCCTTGAGCGTTCATATTCCCTTGATCCAAAAGATAATAGGGTGATATAATCAATTGTTTTAATCCTATACGTGAATAAGGAGGAAGAATAATTCGTTCATTTAAGGGGCATGTAAAATTAAAAGGTTCTTGGGAAAATGAAGTGATAATTAAGGCCTGTTCTCTATTCATAATTTAAGTTTTATATATATTAATAATATTATATTATTGTATATAAATTAAAATAATGGGGAAAAAAGAAAAAGTGTTAAGTGATTTTGAAAAGAAAAAACGTGAGAATTCAACCACCGATGTAGAAACGTTTAAGACGGATCCAAAGGAGATGCCGGAACTACGAATGAAGGGAATAAGTAAAAAAAAACCAGTGCGAGGTAAAAAATTAACACCAGCAAGTTCTATATTTATAGGTTTAAAAATGAAGGGGAAAACTAAATATGCCCCCAAGGTGGATCGATTTGCCGAATGGAAAAAACAAAAAAAAAAACCACATCACCCTTTATCGCATTAAGGATCCCATTAGGGGTCTGGTATAAAGGTGTGGATTTTATGGTATAATTCATTTTTAATTTTTCTAACTTTTTTAATGTGTTCTTTATTATTTTTATAATATAGTTTTGATCGATTATTGATTATATCTTTATTTTTTTTATAACGCTCGGCTGCTTTTTTTTTAATACTCGCCTTATTTTTTTCGTAGTACTCACGTGCTTTTTTCTTACGATCCTCTTTATTCGCATCGTACGAATCACGCATTTTCTTTTTTTCTATTTCACTCAACATTCTTTATTATTATATAATATAACATATATTTTTTATCTTTAAATAAATAAAGAAAAATAATTATATTTATAGTATATATAAAAAATGGATGCGAAGAGTAAAAGGTATGAAGAGCGTATAGAAGGACTTAAAGGGTGGAGTGAGGAGTATGGGCGAGTTATGAAGGAGATTGAGGATGACGTGGATGAAATTATAGATAGTGGAGAGGATGTTGTTCACGTCGCTCTGGGGTGCTGGGATCGAATGCGACGATTGATAAATTGGATGCGGGCGTTTATTTAAAAACCGACGGATCTGCGAAAAGCACGTGGGGTAAGCATTTGGGAGCAAACGCACGATTATTAACCAAACTTTATTTTTTTCACTTTCAAAATAAAAAAAATAAAAAAGTTTCAAAATAAAAGTCTTGCCAATAATCGTGCGTTTGCTCCCAAAATATATGACTGAAAACGGCGCTTATCATTTATATTCCTTTTTTTGAATTAGAATTCCATTAATAATCCTTATATATACTACAATGGTAAAATTAGAGTGGAGTCGTGGTAGTGGTAATAAAAAATATAAAGTAGTGATTACGCCGTCCCCCACTGGAGGCAAAAAAAAAACAATTCAATTCGGAGATAAGAGGTATGGTCAGTATAAAGATAAAACACCCTTAAAATTATATAAAAGTAAGGATACATTAGATAAAAAAAGACGTAAGGCGTATAAGGCGCGGCACACGTACGCGAAGCCTAAATATTCTGCGGGGTGGTTTGCTCTTAAATATTTATGGTAATTAAAAGAATAAAGAATGATCCACAACATCCTCAACGTTGACGATATTAAAATTATTCATATCCGCTTTAAATTCATAAGTATCATCCCTAATAAAATTTAACCTTATTAAGTGTTCATATAGCTCGCACGGATTAAATTCTAAATAAGTAGAGCTACTTCGACCCTTAATAAAATATTTATCACATTTCTCAAAAAGTTTAGCTGTAAAGGTGCGATGATTGGCTTTAAAACCATTTGCGTTATTACTATTGGGGCGATACTCACGCTCCCATTCCTTATATTCTTTATTAAATAACTCATTATAGGTGTATCGGACACAATCATCCCACACGCCTATATCTTTTAAGCGATACTGACTACTTTTTTTCCAGTTTCTTTGGTGTCGTTGTTGACTCTCCGACGAGATTGTAGAAAAACCGACTCCGATGGGTTTATGATTTTCTACTAATAAGTGTTCTAAAAATAAATAAACTGGATGGATTGAGTTCCTCAACATAGTATAATATAAAGGTGTAAGACATTTAAGACGCTCCGCCTTAAAATTGTATTGATCGATAGGGCGATTATTTAAAAATGTATATAATGCACTCGTAAATTGAGGCGTCGACCATTCTTGTATTAATTTGCCCCATATCGGAGAATATTTAACATGGCTCATCTCGCAGTCGCCTTCAAAAGCAAGAGCGCGTCGCTCCCCATTCTCGCCATCAAGGGACACACTATAAAGTTTATTGGTTGTAACAAAGGTCATAAAAAATAAATTACATTCATAAATAGCTTTATATTTTTTATCGATAGAGATTGTATCGTCCGTTACTAATGATTTAAGTCGACCTTCAACTCCTCTTGTATCCTTACTTGTAGCTTCATTTAAAATAAGCATTAATGTATTTTCTAATGTTGTTGAATGATTTTTAAATATATCATTGGCATTGGCAGTTTGTTTAAAGTGGTTAGATCCTAATAAATATTTAAAAGGTAAAAAAAACTGGGTTTTGCCTGTTCCCTCTCTTCCCTTTAAGATAATCATATAAGGTAATCGAGTAGAGGGGTACTGGATAATATGAGCGAGGCTATTAAGTAAAAAATTAAAATAAGTATCGTTATTTTCGCATAAATATTTGCCGACCTTGAGCCACCCCTTTAAATAATCTTTATCCTCGATAGGTGTATGAATATTAGGTGAGTAACCTCCAAAGGTGTTATAGGTTTCATTTTTATTTTGTAAAGGATCATACACACCATTATAAGGTACAAAATTAAAGGTGCCGAACTTGCGTTTGCCGGTGAGTTTAAACCACTCATTTATAAAGGACTGCTCCTCCCATTTTTTTTGTTTTTTGTTCCAGTGTATTACATTAAGGGTAGCATAAGTATCTTTAAAATCTTGGCGATCTTTAAACCACGTATGCGGTATATAAATATAATGATCCTTGTTCCATTGAGCCTTAAAATCTTGAACTGCGTATTGAAGTTTAGGATAGATAATTTCAGCATGAAATAAATTAAAATATTTATGTTTATAAAAATTATCAAGAGTATTAAAAAATTCTTCATTAAATTTAGAGCGTTCTTTAATGGAGGGATTTAAACCTATGAACTCTTTAACCGATTCATAATAATTAGCGACCTCGCCATCGGTGGCACCATCGCCCCATTCTTTAATCGCAAGTTTAATTATAAATCCTAATGAATTTTTTATATGCTCCTCGAGAACTTCTAAATCAAAAGGCGCGGTGAGTTTTTCTTGATTTAAAAAGATGCCGTCGTGCATAAGAACCGCATAAGGGTCTTCATCGATCTTGCCTTCATTTTGTAATCCGATGACGATCTGTTCTAATATGCGGCGTTCTTTATGTTGTAAGAATTGAGCCAAGAAGGATGCTTCTGCACCAGCTCTCCCAAAACCGCCGGCTTCAGTTTTTTTTTTAACATAGGCTTTATAAATAGATTTATTTTTAGCGATGACGACGTCGCGTAAATTTTTTAAGTCCATTTTAAATAATTTAACCCACATAGGTTCATTCATAAGTGGATCATTTAAACTTGTTGTAAACTCATCGCGCCAAGATTTAAAACCACCACCAAACATTAATTTAAGCATAAGTTGCTTGGCGATTTTCTTGCGTTCTTGGTAATCAATAGTATTTATTAAATAATCATTAATAATAATGGTTCTAAAATGTTCTCGGTCATCGCAGTAGTGTCCTAACTCGTTTAATTCTATGCCCTCTTTTTCTGCTATTTGACGTGCAATATTAGGATGGCAGTTTGTAATATCAATTTCAATATGATCGGTAAATAAAATAGTATTGCGTAAGGCCCAGCGTTGAAAAAAACTGGACGGCGTGGTTGGATATAACCTCCCTAAATGATTGATTAAATCTTTTGAGGTTCTGTATTGAGTCGATATATATGGTTGATTATGCGGGAAGCGAGCTTCTAATTTTGTAAGTTTAGCCTTATCACCGATTTTATGAATAGTAGAAGTTTTTTTAAGTGTTATAATTAAGTCATGGTCGACGTGCTCTTTAAAAGTCATCGCACATAAAGGCGAGGCGTCCAGTACTAATAAACTATTCATTATATATATACTATAAGATTATATTTTGTCTTTAAATAAAGAAAAAAAATAATTATATTTATATTATAGTATATGATTTATTGTTTGAAAGCGCGACGCCATTTTAGCATATATTTATGGTGTTGAGTAGGAGTTAGATTTAATTTATTCCTTCTTTTGTTCATAAGTTCGTAGGCGCGTGTGCGTAATTCACTATACGTGGGTTTATATCTATATATTCTATCTACTCTATCTATCATTTCTATAATACTCTACTAAAATAATCTTTAAATAAAGAAAAAAAAAAATCATATTTATATTAAATAAAGCGTTTTTATCAACCTCCTAAAAAAATATTAA
>TARA_R110002012_G_scaffold281843_2_pt1 | contig 15768 bp, 15 predicted proteins | sample TARA_R110002012 | Tara Oceans TARA_R110002012 (sample SAMEA4396515) | marine metagenome | biome: Westerlies Biome; feature: [DCM] deep chlorophyll maximum layer (ENVO:01000326); material: water (ENVO:00002006), including particulate matter (ENVO:01000060) such as... | depth 40 m
GGCTTCTTTAAGAAGACCTTTCGGTCTTAATGGGTTTGTAGGCTGTAACAAAATAACCGCATCGTATTTCTTCTGGAAATGGCTTACTGCGTGTTGTATAGCTGTGACTACCGGCTCTTCGTGACCTGCAAGTTTGTCTGGCCTATGTATCACAATTACACTTTTAGTCTTAGTATATGCTGCTACATCAGGATCATTAGTAGTTACCACAATATCAAGTAGCTTATTATTTTGAGCATAAGCAATACTATGCCCTACCAAGGGTAAAGCTCCCAAAACCATCATGTTTTTACCGGGAAGACGTTGTGAATTAGCGCGGGCTGGGATAATTGTAAGAAAATTCAAGTTTACCAATTTGTTCTCCAATCTAGATTTTCCTTAACTAAAATTGCCGGGTTACCCAAAATAAATTGCTTGTCATTATCAAAACTCTCAGTTAATACGGTTCCTAGCCCTACGAGATTTTTATTACCCAATATAACACCAGGACCTATCAATACTGAAGAGGAGATGTAATTGTCGTTGCCTATTTTAACAGATAAATCTTTCAAACCCGTTTTTGTTTTTGTAGAGCCATGTGTCCAAATCTGCGACCCCCTACCCGCTAACCAGGTGTTATTACCAATAACTATTGAAGCAGATAAATCTAAGGTATGATTAAATATTACTCTCGAATGTTCACCTAAACAAAAGTTCCCTCCCCCTGTGATTCTATTGTGCTCTAAGATTGAAGAATTTGATCCCAATTCTAATTTATTACAAACAATTACATTTGAACCTAGAATGGTTACATGATCATGGATTACAACCTCATTAGCCAAAATAACACTGGATCCTATTTTACAATTAGAACCAATTTTATAACCAAACACTGTTCTAAGTAGATAAATCCTAAGAGAATTATTAGGAAGTTTAGCAATCACTTTACCAAGTACTCTTTTCAAATATTTATTCATCTTCAACTTTCCAATAAATCGGCGCTTCAGGTATTTTTGAATAACTGCGCATTTCGGTTTTAGTTAATCTAGTGTTTAGTTCTTTTCTCTTATCTGAAAACCTTTTCAAATCAAATGCTGCTAAAAATAATGCCTTTAAAATTTTAAAATCTCCTTTTATAAATTTAATTCGTAATTGTTCTTTAATGGAATATAATACTTTTTTATAAGCTAATGCGCGTGGATAGAATATCAGGTAATTACTCCATGCTGCATGTAGTGCTCTTCTGCTACGTATTAAGCTATCTGAAGTTGAGCTACGATTTTTTATAGATACTCGATGGTGCACTAATACTTCTGGGAAGTAAAATATCTTCCATCCTGAATTAAATAATCTCAAGGAAGCATAATCTTCTTCGCCATAAAATTTATACCAGTCAGGATAACTTTCTATACAACCATCCCACGCAGATTTACGCATCAAATGTGCGCCACCTAAATAATTTTTAACCTTTAAAATTACTTGCGTTGTATTGTATTTTTCAGGCACATCAAAACCCCAAAATAAACGGAATGAAAGTACTGCACAATCATTTTTGTCTTTCATAAATGATATTGCTTCTTTCAAAGCATCAGGTACTAAAAAATTTGCATCATCATCTATTGAAATAACATATTCTGTACTAACCTGCTTCAACAAAAAATTACGATTTGCGATTAAACCCTGATTACTCGCAATTGCAAAAACATTTACTTCTGGAAATTCTGCATCTAAAAAAGTGACTGTACCATCTGTTGAAGCATCATCGCAAATAAAAACACCTTTCAATGGTATTATATTACGCAGAGAATTTAACGTAAATCCAAGCTCTCTTTTACGATTAAATGTTGTTATTATTACACTTACCTCCTCAGGATTAAGCAACATCTTCAATACAGTTTGATATTCTTTGAGCCAAGTAGGTGGAAGAAAAGTACGTTTGCAAATCAGGCCTGTTTAATTTTAGATCCTGTTTAGAATTAGCCTTCCAACTTTCAAATAAGCTTGTTAGAATTTTTGAAATGTGAGTAACGTCGTTTGCTTTACTTTGCCATTTATGGTATGAACCTAATAATCTACGCACCTCGCTTTTAACCGGACTTAATGCAAAAATAGGTTTGTTTGCATAAACAGCGTGAGCCATTTTAGCTGGTAAAAACGGACTAAAATCTGTCTCGCTAGCTTCTATTATAAGATTAACTGATGCCTCGTTTTGTAGAGCTAATGCTTCAGAATAGGTTACTGAAGCTCGCGGTAAAAATTCTTCTATTTTCAAGAATTCGGCAAATAGCTCATCATAATTCCCAGAAGGTCCTATCAAGTGCAAATATACCTTGCCTTTTGCATCAGGATTTGTCTTTAAGAACAGTTCAAAACCCATTAGCAGACCTTCGGGAGATCTACCACCAATGAGGTTTCCCGTATGCACAAGATTAAAAACATCTTTATTAAAAAATGAAGGTAATTCCCCTATTTTGAAACTGGAATCATATTGGTGCGGAATGATAACCTGTTTATTTAAAAAATCACCGTAAACAGCTGCCATATGATCAGCTAAATATCGTGAAGGAAAACCTGCAAATCGACATTTGGCTGCAACTTGCTTAAAGAAATTATCTTTCTGCGTGGCTCCTTTTGGAATAAATTTATAAGGCTCTGGGTAATTTTGAAATGGATACGGATCATGAACGTATGCAAGCCATTTTGAATATAGTTCTGGAAAGCTTAAAAGAGACTTATGAGGTCTAAAGCTTTCTCCCTTACTTAATGTAATTACAAGACTAATTTGCGAAAAATCGATCTTTTCAAATTCTTTCTTAACCGAATTTACGTCATTGAAAAATGTAAAAGAAAAACCAAATCTGTTTTCAAGAAATTTTGACAAATCTATTTTTAGATACCTTTGAAACAGACGTTGAAATCTACTCAAAAAAAATAAAGAAGTCCATTGTAACTCTTTAATATTTCTGGTTTGACTATTTTCTAATGCTATATCACGTCCTGTTAAATGGAAAACTGAAACCTGAAAACCTGAAATCACTAGGCTTTTTATAAATGCGACATTTGCTTTAGAACCGCTGCTGTCCTGTACATCTATTGAATCGGTAATTACTAATATTTTAGAAAGACTTGAATCCCATATCATAATTGGAAAAAACGCTTTAAAATTTTCAAGATGAGAGTATGTACCCCATATGGCATTCTTGATTTTTGATAGTACTTCGCCTTTTTGATAAGATCAGGATCAATGTTTATTTTACTGGGTTTTGCAGTAATTCCTTTTGCATTTTCGTCCAAATTATTAGCCATATGGTATGCATAAGTTTTTACTGTTGACAATCTGTAAAATCCTTTTTTATTAGCTAAGGAGTCTATAAATTCTCGTTCAAGACCATTTTTAAATTTTATCTCCGGAAAATTATATTCGCCTCTAAACATTTGAGACCTATATGTAGCTACAAAATGTCCACAACCTATTATGGCATTTTTGCCTTTCAATATATACTGTCGCTTTTTCCAGGAGTAAGTTCTATTTTCACGATTGAGAAGACTTTCATTACCCATTCCGTGCAAATACAACTCCGCATCAGTGTCAGACATTTTTTTTTCGTATGCTATACCACCTTGTATATAATTCTCTGCAAATATTAAGCTGTTTTCATAAAATGCATGTCCAGGTGATGGTAATGGTGCTACTACACCAGCCTTTGGGCAGTTTGCAAAAATTTCAAAAACAGCATCTTCCCAACCTTGATAAAATAACACGTCTGCATCAGTGATAGTCACAAACGATTCTGCAGCAGAACGAGCCTCTTGAAGAACGGGGTAAACCTTACCCTTGTTCTCATTGTAAACTATGAACTTATCTATTTTTGATTGATAAGCTGCTAAAAAGTTTTTGATTTCTAAACAGCAATTGTTATCAATTAATGTGATAGCAGTCCTATTTTGATTTATAGTTTTTAGTAAGTGGACAATAAAAGTCTCAAATACCTCAAATTGATTGCTATAATACTTATGTTTCAAATTAGGTATATAAACAGGTACAATAACCCGATGTAAAAAATGAGGCAATTTTTCCTTTTTATATTTTTCAGGATTTACGCCTTTACGCATAATGTTTAATTAAATCCAAATACTGTTTATTAACTATATCCTTGGAATAACAGGACATATACTTAAACCTTACTTTAGTTGCAATTCTATAGACATCTTCATCAGTTAGGTTTCGCAATTGCATTAAAGTTGATTGAAAAGAATCAGGGTTTTCTATATCAAACCAAAAATCATTTTCTGTATTTGACAACCTATTCTCCATGGCACCCACACGTGTAGACATAATAATTTTCCCAGCCGCCATTGCTTCTAAACCTCCGTAGGGACCACTTTCAGATTTTGACCCAACAATAACAGCTTCACATTCATTAAGGAATTTATAAATTTCTTGATTAGGAATTTGCCCAATAAATTTTATATTCTTGTGGTTTAAAAATTTTTTTTTTAATTTCTCCAATTGATTTCCTTTACCAATAAAAGTTAGTGTCTCATCCTCTAAAGAGTATTTTTTAAATAGAGATGCTAATATTCTAGAGCCTTTTGCTTCACAAATTTCACCTATTATCAAAAAATTTTTGATTCTCCTTCTTTCTAAATGAAGATCTAAAAGTCTTTGCTCAAAAAGTGCTGCTTGATCAATAATTACATAATTAGAATTAACTCTTAATAAGTTTTCAGAAAAGTTGTTTTCACTTTGATGAATAAAAGCAGTTACATTTTTCAAATAATTAGGGACCTGATAATTAGGATCTAAATAACCTGTCATTCTAAACAAAAAGGGTTTTTGATTTTGAAAACAGATATTAGTTATTTTTTCTACCTGCAGCGAAGATATCTGTCCTAAGAACAAAACCAAATCAGATTTTTCAATAGACTTAGACAGCTCTTGATAATATATATAATCATAGTTACAAAACTTCTTAACTACGCGACTTGCAGCATAAGCATCAATTTGTAGTTCACGCTTATTCTTTAGGTAAGAGAGTAGAGCAAAAAAATAAACTTTAAAATTTGCACAAATAAGAGAGTAAATAGAACCACAATATTGAGAGCTAATATGACTCAAAATAAGAGAATTTACAGGCATATAAGTAGTAGATATTATACGCACATCGTAATCTCGCTCTAAACAGGATTGAGCAATAAAAACAGCTTCTATCTCCCTCCCTCCTCGCTCAGCAAATGGACCAAGAATAAGTACTCTCTTTTTTAAACTCACAAATAACTATAAATTAATAAAGCGAACTTTTTAGGGTTTTTCAAATTATCCTTTTTTAGAAGATACATTCTAATCCTTTTAAGCCAAGATGTTTTTTTTAGATTGACACTCATTTTCACATAAGACTTAAGTAAAAAATAGGGAGCTTTATTATAAGATAAAATACTACCTAAATACTTTTCAACAAACAATTCTTCTGATTTTGATTTAATCGATGCATCACGATAAAGATTACTTGTTATTGCATTTTCATGTTTTCGATACCAAAATAACACTTTCTCAACTGGCTTATAGCTTATTTCTTCAAGTAAAAATATCCGCAAGTAGAATTCGCGTTCTTCAGCATAGTAAAGCTCCTCATCAAATCGATACTTTAGAATTTTAGAAGCTTTCCATAATGGACCTAAAGAATTAAGGTTTGCCTGATTTAGATAAAATGCTTTAAAAAGATCTTTAAAAGCTATATGGCAACTCCCGTCATTTGCTTTTTCAAAATTAAATTCTATCATCTTAGGGAAATCAAACTTACGATACATACATAAGGTCATATCTAAATTTTGATCTTTTAGAAGTGGTATAATCTGGAGCTTTAGCTTTTGCGGATGCATGATATCATCGTCATCAAAAAACTGGATAAATTTTGCTCCACGTTCCTCTGCTAAATCAAGTCCAAAATTACGTGTGGCAGAAAGACCTTGAGGATATTTTAAAGGTTTTTTAAAATATTTAAATCGAGAATCTCCTTTAATAAATTCTTCAACGACCTGAGCTGTATAGTCTGTAGAATTATCATCTGTTATTAGGCATTCAAAATTAGTGTAGGTCTGATTTTTAATTGAATTAAGCGCTTCTAGAATTAAATGTGCTCGATTATATGTTGCTAAAAGTATGGTGATTTGTGATTCTAAACTAAGGTTAGCCATTCAGAAAAAATTTTATCATTGGATCACATATAAAGCTTTAAAACTTATAAGTTTAACCGCTAATTTTTAAATTCGAGAAATACTATTTTGGATTCTTATCCAATTCAACTCTTACTGAATTATATAAACGCAAGACTTCTTGATAGTAATAATTACTATTAAATATTCTATTTAAAATACAATAATTACGGTCTAACTGTAATAGTTTTGATTTGTGTATTAAATTGTCTATTAATCATATCTACATACCACATATTAACAGTATGATCTGGATTTGGAAAAAGGTAATCTACATATATCGATTTTGGGGTATCAATTAATTTAAAAATTATATTACTCTTTTCAGAGTTTTTTAAAGTTATAAGTCTTTGTTCTATTGTTCGAGAAAAATTTCTTGCCTTTCCTGAGTAAATGTCAGAAACTGCGCTTGTGTAGTTTTCACTTTTTAAATGTATTGTTCCAAGAGCTATTAGAACAATTAAAATTAGGATCTTATTCAAATTGTTAATGATCCCCTTAGCTCTCTCATCCCATTCAAAAATTGAGAAAAACTCAAATATTATATAAATGGTCACTATTAAAAAAACGACATTTTGAAAATTCCCGGTACGGTAAAGATTAAATGTTGCTCTACCTACAGAATAATTGAGAACAAAAAAAGTACTCCAAAAACAAAATATCGCTAGAGCACTCTTTAAAAGAAAATTAAAAAATAATTTCTTGTTTAATTTTAAATTAATTTTTTTTCCATTATTAAATAGTAACCCTATTAATAGTAAAATTAATAAGTTTTCTATTTTAAAAAAATTACTAATCATTTCTGCTAGTGTAGAATAGGTCGAAGCGAAAATTGCGTGGAAGAGATTTGTACCCTCTTCATAATATGCTATACGATTCTGAGTACCTTTTAAAAATAATAACGGTGATAAAACGAATCCATATATTAAGAAGTACACTGAAAATTTTCTGCTAAAGGAAAACTTCTTTTCTATTAAAGCTATCGATATTGTGAGCAAGATTAACACACCTATAATTGCAGCTGCCATCTCATTACTCCCTACGCATATAATGATCAATAATAAATTAAAATAAAAGTATTTACCAAAAAATCGGGATTTTATAAAATTAGAAGTTAAAAACAACAACCCTACAAGAGGCAATAAATAGACGGTTGAAGCTGCAAACCAATAAAAAAAATGGGCCGTAAGAGGCAATGCAGAAATTATATGGCTTGTAACCAATGTGCTGATGATGAAGATTAAACTCTTATTTAAGAACAATCTTTTTGATAAGATAAGAGACTTTAAAAAGGAATATATAGCAAACAAAAATAAAAAGATAAAAATTACAGGTATTATTCGCTGCAACTTTAAATTATAAACTGGTAAATTAGTTACCAAAGCATTTATATACCTACCATTTTCATGCGTTACCCAATAGTAATAACGATCTCCGAATGTCGAAATATTATAATATGCTCTTCCAAAATCATCGCTAGATAAGTAAATATATTTACTTAGATAAATATATGGTCCAAAGAGGATAAAGATAATTATCGCAACTACAATTGTCTTAACACCTTTGATCATCGATTGTAGAAAGAGTTAATTTTGAAAAGGTCAGAAATCAGATTCAAATTCTGAAAAATTCTTATATTAGAATCTTGCGATCTATTCAATTTATTTAATTTTATTTGTTTTATTTGTTCCTCACAAAAATTTTTAGAATCCCTAAGTCGTAGCAAGATTTCAATATCAAAAAGCCATCTTGATATAAATGGTCGCTCAAATAATATAGGTACTAAATTTGAGCAAAATAATTTACAGCCACACTGAGAATCAATAACCTGAGTATTGAAATTGAGTATTTTTTTATTTAGTAATGATAAGCTATACGATATAACTGAACGAAAATTAAAATACTTAAAGTCCTTTTCAAAATTACGTGTACTTAATGCAATGCTCATTGTTTCCAATTTCAATGCCTCGTGGAGGTGGACAACTTGATTTAATGGTATTTGTAAATCACCGTCTATAAAACCTAAATGCGAATATTTGTATTTATAAGCTGTTAATAAACCATTCCGCACCGCTTCTGCTTTACCTTTATTTTCTTCAAAACTAATAATACAAATATTAATTTTAGGCAAAGAAGTTTGTAGCTTTTCTAAGAGAATTTGTGTTGTATCTGTACTACCATCATTTATAAAATACCAGTCAATATGCAAATTAATGATGGCGAATTCACAAAAATCAATTGTGTTAAATCTATTTACTTCATTATAAAAGGGTATAACTATTGCTATTTGATTAATATTCATTTAATAATTAAATTCTTTAGTATATTTAAGGTGACTTTTTTACTAAGATTTTTATGAAAAAATATTAAATGGTCACTAAGAATTATTTCTAAAACTTCCCTTCGAGTAGATATTAGGATAATCTTTCTTCTAAGATTAGAATAAAAATTTAATTTTAAAGAGGCAATATCAGCATTTTTAATTTTGCTATTCCAAGTAATTAAACACTCTTTAAAATCAATTCTATTTTTGTTGTAGAAATTCCAATCCCATTCTTCTGCCCTCTGAAAATTATACAGTATTTGCCAACTGCTAGTTTTAAAACTAGATATACTACTCAAAACTAGCTTAAGGTTCTGTGAAAATATTAAGTCTTTTTCTTCATTGGCAGCAATTATATCAGTTAAACTTTTTTTATGTCGACGATAACTATAATTACTGCTATCAATCTTAATAAATTTAAACTTTTCAGCTGCTCTCAACCAAAAATCATAATCCTCTAATCCTTGTATATTTTCATTGTATTTAATGATGTTAAAAACAGCTCTACGATACATGAAACTTGCTCCAACAACATTCCCAAATGGCAGATTACAAATTTCTCCAACTTTAACCGTTCTAACAAAATGACCTGATTCATTGATAATATCATAATTCGTATAAACTAAATCATTATTTTTATTTTGAAGTTCTGAGCTTAAAATTTTAAGAAAATTTGGTTTTAGTAAATTATCATCAGAGGTCCAAGTAATAAATTCTCCTTTTGCTCGACTATGTCCAACATTAAGTGATGCTGGTAGATTTAAATTTTTAGAATTTCTGATTGATATAATTCTAGAATCTATTTTTAGAAACTCTTGTATAATAATGGGAGTACTATCTTTAGAACAATCATCCACAATGATCAATTCAAAATTCTCATAGGTTTGATAAAGTATACTCATTAATGCTTCGCGCAAATAGTGCTCTCCATTAAAAGTCGGTAAAATTATTGAAATCAAAGGCTGCTCTATGATCTTATGTATTTAATAAAAAAATATCCTTTTTTAAAAAAAAATCCTGTAAATAACGCTACTGGGTATAAAAACGCCTTTTTAATAGAGTAATATTTCACGAGGTAAAATAAACATTTAGATGTATATGGTGGCCATTTTTTCTCAAGTGCCATTTTAAATCCTAGTTGAGTAAAACCCGACAAAAACCAGCGTTGTAAATTAGGAGCAACTAAACCATCAACATACTGCATTGTTGTAAATTTTAATTCTAATAATCTAACATCATTTTTAACCAGATATTCTGTATATATTAAATTATTTTCGTGTATTCGACGGTAGGTTAAAGTTTGAGATAAAAGAGCCCCTTTGGTTGTTAAACTTAGCAATTTAAGATTATAATGATATTCTGATCCTTGATCTCTTAGGCCTTCTGCAAATCGCAATTTTTCTGCAAAAAATCTTTTAACCAAAAGATCATCTGTAATCCAAGCTACTTGAAATAACGCGAAATTCTCTGCGCTTAGAATAGCCTCTTCACGATCATATTCGTAGGGCCGTCCCCCAAGTCCATTCTTATCAAAATTTCTACAATTTCCAACTGCAAAATCCAGGTTATTTTCTTCAATTACAGAAACTAAAACTTCCAAATGATTAAAGGACATGATATCGTCACTGTCAAAATATTTTATATACTCTCCAGTAGATATGTTGAATCCAAAATTACGACATACATTTGCTCCTTTATTAAGATTGTTAGGTCTAATGTGAAAAGAAAATCGGTTGTCCCTTTTTATGAAATTTGAGACTACTTCTGAAGTGCTATCATTTGAACAATCATCTACAATAATACATTCCCAATTTTTAAAACTTTGTTTTTTAATAGAATACAAAGTTTCAGTTATAAAAGAAGCCCTGTTGTAAGTTGCTATAATTATTGAAACTTTACCCACCGAATAAATCTCTTAATTTATTAAAAACACTCACTACCTTATTACCTACTTTATAGCTTTTACTAGTTCGTAAAGAGTTAATTTCTTTCCGTAATTTTAGAATTTCATAATTATACTTTAAATAAAGTTCTCTGAAATTATTTTCAAATAGCTCTTTGTGCTTATTATAGATTTTTAGTCTTAGATCGATCGAATGTTGCTCTGCTAAATCATTTCGCGATTTTAAATTGTGCTTTCTATAATGAAAAAGAACTTCTGGCACCTTGGCCGCAATCCAACCTTTCGATAAGATTGAAATGAAAAACTCATAATCTTCATAACCCGAGGCCATCATAATATCATAACCAGAAACTTGCTTCCAACATTCTTTTCGAATTAAACAAGTTGAAACAACACGGCTACTAATTAAGAAATCTGATACTTCCAATTTATTCTCTCGCCATATACTCTCGTCTCCATTAGAATAGAATAATCTACTATATGATCCCACAAATCCTATATTTGAGTTTTTTTCAATTTCAAATAATGTTTTTTCAATGAATGTATAATCCAGGTAATCATCGCCATCTAGGGGTATAAAATAATCACCTTTTGAAATTTTTACACCATTATTTCTAGAGTCAATAACTCCTTTGTTTGTTTGATTTAAGATTAAAATACGTGGATCTTTAAAACTATTTATTATACTGGCTGAATTATCTGTACTCCCATCGTTGATTATGATTAACTCTAAATTTGTATAACTTTGAGAAAGAACTGAAGAAATCGCATCCTCGATGTAATTTTCTTGATTGTAACAAGTAAGTATTACGGATACTAATGATAAGCTCATAACTTAAATATTTTAAAAAGCCATCTTTTTAAATTAAGGTATTTAATATAAGATGATTTACCTGTAGTTTCTGTGATCAAATCAGGAAAAGAATTTGAAATATTCATTTTTAGATATTTTAGATTCTGTCTTACATATCGGGATGATTCATCAACTCCTATTTCACTTAAATTATTTTTAATTATATCCCAGCTTTCTATAAGCTGCACGGCTTTCATTCTACTACTAATAACTCTCGTATTTTCTGAAGAACTAACCCTATAAAAAACTGCTGTATCACAAAAAATAACCTTAGGTTTATTCACAAATATGCGAGACATAAATTCACCATCCTGGTTTATATGTAAATCTTCTTTCCACATACTTGCAGAACTTACTAATGTTCGATGGGACAAATAAGTGTGTGGCGGTAAATAACCATGTGTTTGTGCTAAAGCATCTAGAAAATTAGTTATCCTTTTATAGGATAAGTATGCAGACTTACAATCAACTTTAAAAGAATCAGCCGTTGATTCTTCAAAACTCCACCACTCACAAGTAGCAAGAGCATACGGATCATCAACCATTAATTTTGCTACTTGTATTTCTAACTTGTTTTCCTTCAATAGATCGTCACTATCTAACCATTGAATAAACTTTCCCTTACTCAACTCAAACCCATAATTCCTGCACGCATTAGCTCCTTTTGGTCTATTAGAAGGTCTGTTATGGTATTGATATCGAGCGTCTTTTTGAACATAAGATGCTAATAATTCAGCTGTAGTATCCGTACTTCCATCATCTACTACGATACATTCCCAATTTTCATAGGTCTGAGCCAATACCGAGTCTAAAGTCTCCCCAATTAGATGGGCTCGGTTATAGGTTGGAATGATTATTGACACTAATGGCTCTTCACGCATTCTAGTTATGAAACTTTAAAATTTAGGCTAGGGTAACTAGTTTTTGAGATAAGTAAGAACTATTTAATGATAAAAATAATTGTAATATCATCTTCTATCGCAATCATTGAAAAGCATAAGGATGCGCGTCGAATTTTGATTCGTTAAACAAAAGTCCATACCTATGATGTGATGAAAGTCGCAAATTACTTTGTGCTTGCCAAGTCTTGATAATTTCAAGTTCCGAAGTTCGATTCGTGTCATCTAAGAACCAAACAGTTTCTTTGTGGCTATTCTTTTTCAAGAACGGATAGGCACTATATCGCGCATAGGGAGTGCTGCCTCCAAAAGGCCCGTCAACAATTACAAAATCAAAAATTAACTTACCTATTTCGGCTTCTAGTATTTCTACGTCATACCAGGTTTTTTGATCTTTATAAGACAAGTCTGAAACGATCTCTTTAAGAGGACAATGAATGATTTTCACATAGTCGTGTAATCCAAGATTTGTAAGTTGCCCTTCTAATTTAGTTTTCCAGTTTAAATCTGATTCTATGCTATAAAAAACAGCAGGTTCCTTTTGTAATTTTAAAAGTTGAGCAATATATACCGTTGTTGCTCCACTTCCAAACTCAATAATATGTTTAGTCTCTTGCATATTTATAATATTGAGACAATGTACTATGGCTTGCGGGGTCATAGACCACCCTGTAAAAGGTATAAAATGAGAAACACCAAGTAATGCATTTAATTTTTGAGAAGCCCACAGTTGGTTTTGCCCGTTAAGTAATTGATTTTGAACAACAACTTGTTTTCTTTGGCTCTGTATAAGTTCATTTACGATTCTTTTTATACGTTTAATCATAACCTACTTCATAATCTATTAATACATTGCTCTGCTGTTCTGCTACGGCCAGATAATTACTATAAAAAAATCCTTCCCTAACTTGAAACTGAAAAGCATTTTTAGCCCAGTCTGCTACCTCTCCTTTATACATTAAATGGGTGGTTACTAGATAAAACCCCATATTTAATGGAAATTTAGCTAATTTAAAAGTAAGTCGATGAACTCCTTTTATCAATGATTTTTTAGGAGATACACGGGTACTAAACCAGAGTAAACGCTGACCCATCTGAGTATCTATTCTAAAATCAAACTTCAGATCAGATAATGAGACCTCATTGTCACTTTCTAAATTGAAATGAAACTCTAGTGGTTTCCCTGTAGTAGGAATACTCAATTCTCCTAAAGAAGTAAATTCAACATTTTTAACACGTATAATACCCGACCCCTTTCGTTCCCTATCACTTATTCTCTTACACATTTCCGTATCAGTATCAATACCATCTACTGATAAATAGTGTTGAACGACATCTTCAATACTTCCTTCTGAAATCACATTCCCGTTGTCTAATAAAATTCCTCCTGTGCAAAGACTTTGCACACTAGCCATATTATGACTCACAAAAAGAACAGTCCGTCCTTCTCCCTGTGAAATATCCTGCATTTTGCCTATTGCTTTCTTTTGAAACTCTGCATCTCCTACGGCAAGCACCTCATCTACGACAAGAATTTCCGGTTCTAAAAAAGCTGCAACGGCAAAAGCTAGTCGTACCGTCATCCCACTACTGTAGCGCTTTGTAGGCGTGTCTATATAGCGTTCACAACCCGAGAAGTCTATAATCTCATCAAGTTTTGACGAGATTTCTGCTTTAGTCATTCCTAAAATGGCACCGTTAAGATAAATATTTTCCCGGCCGGTAAGTTCGTGATTGAATCCCGTCCCCACTTCAAGTAGCGAGGCGATACGACCACGACTTTTAATAACTCCTGTACTAGGTGCAGTAACTCTAGAAAGTATTTTAAGCAGAGTAGATTTACCGGCTCCGTTTTTTCCTATTATTCCTAGAACTTCACCTTGTTTTACTTCAAAATTAATATCACGCAGTGCCCATACGTAATCCTGGTCAGACTTTTGAGAACGATCATTAACTGCGCCTACTTTAAGAAAAGGATCTTCTTTGCCTCTTATACGTGCCCAATTGCGTTTAAAATCATCGCGCAATGTACCAGAACCCACATTACCTAAGCGATACTGTTTTGAAATATTTTCAGCTTTAAGAATTATTTTAGACATGTTTTTTAATAAAAAATCTGTACCTCTTTCTCATTTCAAGTAAAAGTTCCGATCGAAAAAAGAATAAATTAAAAAAAATCTGTTTTCTATATCTCCCTTCTTTCAATTGAACAAAGCATACCTTTCTAGCGAAAACTAGATACTCTCTTGCTTTAAAATTTGCCTTTTTGATATGATCAAAAATCAATTTCCAACTTTTTACATTATCAGAAGCCTTTCTATCATTACTTATTAAACTAACATTATTACCTATAGCAGTGCGATACTTCACGAAGGTATTTACACTGAAAAAAATTTCTTTAGTATTTATCAATACACGACAAAAAAATTCAGCATCCTCGTTATTTCTCAAATTCTCATTCCACAAACCTGATTCAAAAATTAAATCTCTTGAAATCATGAAGCTATGCGCAGGAAAAAACTCCCCTGAACCATAATCTCTCAACAGCATTTTAGGATCATTATAATCTCGATATATATGTGTATATGGCTTCTGATAATAATCTTTATTATTTGTGAATCTTCCCCAAGGACAAGTAGACACTGCTTTTTTTCGTCCTTTAATTAAATGATATTGACTTTCTATTTTATTTTCAGCAATTAAATCATCATCATCCAACCACATTACATAATCACCTTTTACTTTCTCAATCCCATAATTCCTACAACTAGGAGCACCTTTCATCTTATAATCAGGACGTTGATGATATTGTATACGCGTATCCCGATTTATGTAATCAAAAACAATCTTTTCTGTATCATCTGTACTGCCATCATCAACAAGTATACACTCCCAATTCTCATGTGTTTGAGCGATTACAGAATCTAAAGTCTCACCTATAAGGTGAGCTCTATTATAGGTGGGTATTATAATTGAAACAAGACCTAAATCTTTCAAATCAAATCGTATCAATAAAATTCTTTCCGGTTCTATTAAAAACAATCAACCCTACAAAAAATAAAACAAAACTCAACCCTAAGCAGTAAGCCATTAAAGGCCATTGAAATAAACCCTCGCTTAAGGTCATATAGCGAAAAGCTTCGATTAGTATAGCTATAGGATTCAGTTCGACAACCCAGGTATATTCTCCTAAGGTGGCGCTATTACGCACTTCAGACATCGGATACATTACTGCTGATATATACATTAAAAGCGTGGTAGCAAAACCGATCAAAATTCTAAAATCCCGATATTTAGTAGTTAATGAAGAAATCAACATTCCTGCTCCTAAACCCAGTACTGCCACAATAAGCAAAAGAACAGGGAAAAACCAAAGTGTATTATTAGGGTGTACTTCAGATCCTTTAACAACAAAATACAGATAAAAAGAAGCAAATATAAAAAGCTGAATACTCAACTTAAATAATGCCGAGATTGCCTGTGACATTGGTGAAATAATACGAGGAAAATACACTTTAGAAAAAAGACCTGCATTACTCGCAAATGTGTTTGAAGTATTGTTTAAACACTGCGCAAAATAGCTCCACATCGTAATACC
>TARA_R110002012_G_scaffold25464_4_pt1 | contig 15751 bp, 10 predicted proteins | sample TARA_R110002012 | Tara Oceans TARA_R110002012 (sample SAMEA4396515) | marine metagenome | biome: Westerlies Biome; feature: [DCM] deep chlorophyll maximum layer (ENVO:01000326); material: water (ENVO:00002006), including particulate matter (ENVO:01000060) such as... | depth 40 m
ATACAGACGTAAGGATGATAACGGTGTTCAGTCTAACTACTTGCCTATTAATGAATTACAGAATGGTATTGGAGATGAAGCATCTCAGTACTATGCTTTGATACAGCAGAATATTCAACTACTAAGAGATATTACAGGATTGAATGAGGTGTCGGAAGGATTCTCTGGAGAGAGGACTACCAACGATGTAGCAGCTATGGCTAATCAAAATAGTAATAACGCTTTGCACGGAATCATTGAAGCGGATCAGTCTTTACTAAAGCGACTATATGAGTGTGTTTTGCTAAGATTAGGTTCTGTGTTTGCAGCTCCTAAGGATGTGGTAAACCCTATGTACGCTAGAGCTCTGGGTAAGGATACTGTATCTTTTATAAAGAGTATGAAGAGTGCAACTTCGTATTCATACGGTATAATTATGGAAAACAAGCCTGATGCAATGGAGAGACAGAGGCTTGTCGCAAAGCTAGATCAGTTTGCAGGTGCTGGATTATTGGAGCCACAGGATATATTCTTAGTGGAAAACACTCCTTCTTTAAAGACAGCGCAGGTAATTATTGGTTACAAGATCAAGAAGCGTAAGGAAGCCCAGCAGCAGCAGGCTCAGCAGGAGCAGCAGATGGCAGGTCAAATGCAGCAGCAGCAGATGCAAATGCAGATGCAGATGGATCAACAGAGGATACAGATGGAGACACAAGCTAAGCTAGAGATCGAAAGGTTGAAGGGTGAGTTTGCGGTTCAAGTAGCTCAGATTCAAGCTAATGCAAAATCTAGTGAAGCTAACATCAAGTCATCTTCAGCTATCAATAAAGCGAGCTTAGACAACCGAAGTAGAGAGAAGCAGACAGCTGCTAGTCTTATGTCGGCAGAGAAGCAAACAGCTCAGAAGGAAGGTGAAAGGAGTCAGAATCAGAAGATATCAGACCGAACTAGGAATCAATCAAATACAAAATAAAACTATGTGGTATATGAATTACCACCTGTAGTTATGGGTATGTCGCAGTTAATACATATATTGCGACATACTTAAAATCAAGCGACAAATGGAAGACGGTAAAATTAATTTAAGCGAAATTTCTTTCGAACAACCTGAGGATCAGGCAAATGTGAATGAACCTGTTCAGGATGAGTCAGTAGAGGATCAGCCTCAAGAGGAGGTTAAGCCTCAGGAAGAAGTTACGGAACAAGTTCAGGAGACTCAAGAAGAGCAGGTTGAGAGCGAAGTTGTCGCAGAAGACCCAGCTTGGAAGAGCGAATACGAGGATGCAGATTCTATGTTCGCAGCGTTAAATGAATTGAAGAATGCACCAAAAGAAGATCCAGCTCCAAAAGAGGATATGGATGAATTTATTAAAGGTGCTATCGATTACTATAAACAAACAGGGGATCTCACCGCTTACTTAGAGGTGAAGTCAGTGGACTATGATAAGATGTCGGATAAGGATGTCTTCGCCAAGAAGCTGAGGAGTGATTACCCTAATATTTCTAATAAAGCATTTGAGAGATTGCTAGATAAAGAGATTACAAATCGATTTGGAAGTCTAGAGTCTGAATATGAAGACGAGCAGGATGATGAAACGTCACTTGCTTTGGAATTATTGAAGGCTGAGGCAGACAAGCTGAGGAGTAATTTTAAAGACCAGCAAGAGAAATTCTCGGCACCTGAGCGTAAGGTACTTGAATTAAAGGAACCTACCGAAGAGGAAATCAAAGCACAGTCAGAAGCTACTGAAAAGAAGCTAATGTCTAATCCTTTTATCAAAGAGTTTATGAAGAATGACACCCTTAAAGTGAAATATGGTGGGGAGGATTTCAACTATGAGCCAGAAGATAAAGATTCTATGTTAAATATGACAAAGGATTTAAATGGGTTTATGCAATTATTTTCGACAGGAGACGAGTCTAGTCCAGTTGATTTTGAGAAGTGGTTTACTGTTATGGCTTTTGCTAATGATCCAGACAAATTCCTTAAGGGAGTTCGGACGGCAGCTAAAGCGGTTGGCACCCAGAACGTCTTAGACGAGATCAGGAATCCAGCTATGAGTAAGACATCTAATCAAACCACAGTACCGCAGGGTTCTGTTAGAGATCAATTGCTTCAAGCAGCTCTTAAAGCGAAGAAATAGATTCTTTTAAACCGATAATAACAAACAAACAATGGCAATACAATTCGGACAATTAGATAAGAACTATGTTAGTTCTGTCGATTTTCTTGATCAGAGAGAGATCCTGAATCAAGTACTAAACATCACAAATGAGGAGAAATCATTTGTAGATATTATGGAAATGATGGGTAAATCAGTAGTTACTGGTAATCCAACATACCACCACTGGGTAAACGAAGAGATTTACCAAACTCTTACAGTTGATGCTTCAGGTACTGATGCAGCACTTGACGCTAATAACCGTCAGACTGTTGTGTTAAAGAACAACACTGTGAACAATGTTCGTGCAGGTGAGGTAGTAATGCTTCCAGACGGAACAACTGCTTATGTTTACTCTGTAGACAGAGCTAATAACGAGATTGAGTTGGAGCCAATTGCTTCAGGTGCTCAAGCTGCTTACACATATTCTGACGATCTAGTATTGGCAGTAATTGGTAATGCTGCAGGTGAAGGTTCATTTGCTCCAGAAGGTCGTAACGTAGGTGTAAGTAAAGCATCTAACCAAGTTCAGATCTTCAAAGAGTCTTACAAGTTGACAGATGTTGAGTCTGCTAACCGTATTGAGTTTAACTTCAATGGTAAGCCTTTCTACTTCCTTAAAGGACAGCACGAAGCTCTTATGAAATTCCGTGCGGATATCGCTCAGACTATGTTGTTTGGTCGTATTTCTGACGCTGGATTTGCAGCAGGTGGTGCAGGTGCTTCTCTTGTAGATGCTAATGGTAAGCCGATTCAAACTACTAGAGGTCTAAATGAGTACATCGAAGACAATGGTATTCAGGAAAACCTATCTGGTGGTGAGATCATCGATCTTGATTTGTTCGCAGATCTTGCTCGTACTTTTGCAGCTAAGAGAACTCCAAAGACTTACACAGTTTATACAGGTGTTGAGCCTAAGATCCAGATTGACAATATGGCTAACGCTTTAACGTCAGGTGCATCTTTCTCTCCTAACGCTCGTATTATGGTTGATGGTAAAGAGCTTGATCTAGGAATGGATCGTCTTTCTATCTACGGATACAATTACAATATTAAAATGCTTCCAATCTTTGATCACCAAAACTATGCAGCTTCATTCAAGAAGAGAGCATTCTTAGTACCTGAAGGTACAGTTGGTACGATTGATGGTGGACAGGTAGAGCGTATGAGAATGCGTTTTATGGAGTCTAACTTAGGATTCGATGCTAAATACCGTGAGTTACTATTAGGTGGACTTGCTCCAACGCCTACATCTTCTGAGTCTGTACTAGAGATCGTTTACGAATCTCGTCAGGGTCTTGAGGTTCTAGGTTCTGAGCACTTCGCTCAAATTACACTTGCGTAATAAGAACACATAAAGGGAGCTGGGTTCGCTTAGCTCCTTTTCTTTTTTTAAAACTAAACCTATTTTTGAGACAATGAAAATTTCTAATGACTTTAATAAAATCTCTGAGGAGTTGCGTAAAAAGCACACACTGGATAGAGATGAGTACAAAATCTTTGAGATACTTGGGATCAGTGTTGATTCCGAAGGGAATAAAAAGATTCCTAATATGGTATCGATTCCAACAAGAGACGTTATCTATGATTCTAATTTAAATGAATATGTAGATATCGCCAACCTAAAAACAGGGTATCCTAACGCTGACGGTAGTTACAATTTTGAAAAGATCTGGTTCACTCGCAGGAGTAATGGTATGATTGCTTTTTCTGGCAAATCTGCAAAGGATCGAGAGTTGTATATGTACCTTTCTATGTCTAACTTCAATAAGTCTAATCCAGACAGAGATCCTTCTAGTAAGGCTTTCTTTAAGGAGCGAGATATTGAGGCAGAAGCTAAGGAAGAGTTGACTGAGGCAATGGAGAGATCTGAAGTTCTTGACTGGGTATATAAGGGAAAGAATGCACAAATCAAATTGTTGGCAAGAGAGCTTGGGCTTACAGGTCATAAGACGGTTGCGGAAATGAAGGTAGCTATTATGGGTTTAATTAATTCGAACCATAATGCAGTATCCACTAAGATTTCTAAGATTGAAGATGTTGGTGATATGCCAGATTTAATTGACAAAGCCGTAGAGGTTAAGTTGATCAAGTATGATGGCAGGAAGCACGCTTGGGTCTATGCAGAGAAGGAAGGATTAATTAAGACAGGCGTAAGAGGTTTGCACAAAGCGGATCAGAAGATTGCGTTTGCTCAGTGGTTAAACTCTTCTGAGGGAGCTAAGTCTGCCGAAGCTATCAAAGATATGATGAAATAAAAAAGTCTCATACTGCTATATGCAGTAGGCTTGGTTTTGATTTTGGATTGCCTTACCTTTTGGTAGGGCTTTCTTTATTGATACCTACCTGTAATAACGACAGTTATGCTATAAATGACTATATTGAATCCAAATTAGCTAATTTAAAAAACATAATATGCCAACTAAAATCGTAGCAGGTGTAACCGTCAATAAGGAAACTAGTCTTGAGGACTTGATCTCTACGGTACACACAGAAGCAGGAGCAAACAATGTGGAGCACGCCCTCAAAGGGTTTGAGCTATTAACTACTGGGGAATCCAGTACGTCATCCACTGCATTTCATACTATTCAATTTCTAGCGGAGACAACAATTACAGCAATCAATAACGTAGGAGGGGATAATTTATCTTCTACTGTATTGCCTGCTGGGTCTATTATTTATGGAGTATTCACGGATGTCAATGTGGTTTCTGGAAATGCTATTTGTTACATCTTAGGAACTTACGCATAATGAGAGGACTTAAACTAGGGTTGATCAACAACATAATAAGTAGTCCTCCTTCTATGGGCGGTGTGATTAGCACTGTGATAGCTCTTGCGGTAGAGTCAGCTACTTCCGAAATAATAAAGTTCCATTTATTAACAGAGGATGGGAGTCCTATTAATTTAGAATAATGGCAAATAAAAAGATCTCACAGTTAAATCAGCTTAATGTGTCTGATGTTGACATAAGCACAGATGTAGTGGCGATAGTGGATTCTTCTACAAACACCACTAAGAAAGTTTCTGTGGCTGATTTAATGTCTAGTAATCAATCTTCTACAGATAAGAATTACGTCCATAACCAAATAGCTTCTTCGGCATCTTGGGTTGTGAATCATAACTTAAATAAGTTTAGTTCTGTTGTGGTGGTGGACTCTGCTGGTACAGTGGTTACTGGGGAGATAGTATATGACAGTGTAAACACAGTTACGCTTTCATTTTCCGCACCCTTTAGCGGTAAAGCGTACTTCAATTAATTTAAATAAAAAACAAATAACAAGAAATGAATTTTTTAACTAATTTAGATTTAAACAAGAATCAGCTCCTTAATGGAACTATTCACAATGTTGCATCTGATCCTGCTGGAACTGCACACCAATTAGGTCAGATTATATACAACACTACTGACCTTAAGATAAAGACTTGGAATGGGTCATCTTGGGAAGGTGCTGCTGACGGAACAATGTCTTCCTTTACTCTTGCTGCAGATACAGGTACTTCTGCTTCAATTGCAGACGGAGGCACTGTAACTATAGCTGGTAGTGGGTCTGTATCTACTGTTGTTTCAGTAGGGACTGTAACTATTAGCATCGATGATGTTACGAATGCAGAGCTGGAGAATGATAGTATTACGCTGACAAATACAGATGGTCACTTAACCTTTGCTAACTCTGGGGTTGTTGCCTTAGGCGATTCTCTTGCAATTGAAACAAGTGGCTTGGTAGATACTACTACAGATCAGACTATTGCAGGTGTTAAGACGTTCTCGGACAACGCTATATTTAATGGCGATCTTACTGTTAATGGTACAACAACTACACTTGATACGGATAACTTGCTTGTTCAAGACGCTTTAATTGTAGTGGCAAAAGACCAAGTTACTGGTATTCTTGATGCTGGTTTAGTTATTGAACGTGGATCTGATACTTCTCAGGCGATGCTATGGGATGAATCTGATAATACTTTCGTGTTTGCAGATGTAGCTGCAGAAGATGGTAGTACGAATGGAGCTGTGACTATTTCTAGTTACGCTAAATTAAAGACTGGAGATCTTACTGTAGATGGTAATGCAACTATAAATACAATAGCAGCTAATACAACTCCTACTGTAGTTCTTACAGAAACATCTGGTACTATTGAGAAGTCTACTATTGCGGAATTATTTGATGGCAATGCCGTTGAAAGTATTTCTGCTTCTGGAACAGCTCCATTGAATCTATCTGTAGATGCTTCGACTGGTGCAGTTGCTTTGACTGGTACGGTTGATATTGCTACGGATGCACAAGCAGTTTCTGGAACTGATACAGATGTACTTTTAACTCCAGCGAGTTTAAGGGCTACAGAAGACGTATCTACAATCACTGGTAATAGTGTGCTTACTTCTTTCGATATCGATCACAATATGAATACAAGAAATGTAATCGTTCAGTTGTTTGACGATTCAACTTTTGAGACAGTTATTGCTGAGGTTACAAGAACTACAGCTGATCAGGTAACTGTTGACTTTGGGTTCGCTGTACCTACAGGAACTACATACACGGTGCTTATTAAAGCTATCGCATAATAAATACAAAGGCAATCCAAATCAAACCAAGTAAAATAAAGAAAATAAAATAATAATATACAATGAGAATATTAACACCAACGTCCATATCAAACTCTCCTTCATCCCCCACTATTGATGCTAAATTACACATACACGATGCGGATGCTACCACAGGCGATCACTTGTTGATATTATCATCTGATGACTCGGACTACTACTTTAAAGTAGCAAGCAATGGTAGGGTTCACTTTAGAGGTAACTCTACTATTGGTGACGGTCAAATCAAAGTACACTTACAGCATAGTGGGTTTGTAGGGGCAGCTTCTAGTATGATATGGGATAGCTCAAGTGGGGTTAACCAAATGTCTATTAGGCAGTCAGAGGAGAATAGTGATTTATTTATTTATGCTCACTCTCAGTCTTTAAACTTAGCTGAGTTCGCTAGGACAACTGCTGACGTAACATTCAACGCAAAGACAACAATCAATGGTCAGGGTGGAGACATACTTGACTTATACGATGATGATGCAATTACTCCTGTAAATGTAATGAAAGTTAAGGATGATGGTGTTGTGCATTTAAGGAATACAACGTACTCAACATCTATGGATATCCATAATGGATCAGCAATAGTAACAGGTGGTAGTGTGGTTATAGGCATTGACGCTATTGACGGAGCCGACTTTACTCCTACTTCTTTAGATGCTGGAAACTCTTGGAATACTATAGTTGGGTATCAAGCAGCTAAAGATGCTGTATCTAAAAATGGTGGTTACATTACTGCTATAGGTGCAGGTGCAGGTGAAGGGTCTCAGGGTAATTACTGTGTGTATCTAGGTAATGGAGCTGGTAGGTTAATGGATCACGGAGACACTGACAGGAATAGTAATATAGCAATAGGTGTTGGTGCTATGTATCTAGGATTAAACGAGTATGGGGTAGCGATAGGTCACGAAGCAGGAAGGAATGCTTATGGGGAGAATAATATACATATAGGGTTTGAAGCAGGCGAGAACGTAGGTACAAGCGTAAAAGGATCTGATGACAATGTTATAATTGGGTATCAAGCAGGTAAGGATTCGGATTCTGCTGATTCGGTATTAGTGGGGGCACTTGCAGGTTACAATTCAGGAACAAGCACTAGATCCAACAGGAATGTTTATGTAGGTAGACGATCAGGATATGAAGCCAATGGTGGGTGGAATGTATATCTAGGAGATGAAACTGGAGAAACTACTATAGGGGATAATAATACATTTCTAGGTAGTAATATTGCGTTTAACTCAAATGTTAACGGTACAGGCGAAATGGATGGTAATGTAGCTATTGGTTACAACGCTTTTGGTGTGGCGAACATAGGTGGGTGGACAGGTATCACAGAAGGGACTATGACGAATAATATTGTTATAGGTCACGGAACTTGTGCTGCTGTAACTATGGCTAGTGGTAATGTAGTCATAGGTGCTAATTTACTTATAGGCGATACTGATAACCTATCAAACACGGTTGTTATTGGATCTGACGGTGCTGAGCGTTTAAGAATCCACAGTACTGGTCAGTTTAAATTCAATGGATATGAAGAGTTTGAGTCAGATGGAACGACTCCAAATACAGACTTCGAAAGCACACCTGTAAAAGCTTTAGGTGTTGATACTGATGGTAATGTGGTTAAGTTTGATGCTGCTTCTGGTTCTGGTATCGATGGAACAGGTGCGACTAATCAGGTAGCTTTCTTTACTGATTCAGATACTCTTGCGAGTGCAGATTGGCTGAGTATTGCTAATAGTGTATCAGGAAATGAGTATTTTAAAGTAGGTACTGCTGACGCCGATCATCAACACACACATTGGCTTGGAAGGTTAGGTGTCAATATATTTACAGGTGACGATCTTGTAAATAATGTTTTTACATCCTTAGGTAGTTACTCTGGTGAGGATGTAGACATACTTATAGGTGACATAGACGGAGAGGTTAATTTTTGTGGTGTTAAAATCAAGCAATCTAATGGTGGTAGTACATCTATTATTGGTGAGACCTTTTTAGCTGGAGGTAGTGATACTGTTCATTATGGAACACCCTCCTCCTCTGAGACTACTGGTCACACAATGACCACTAAGAGGACATCAATCTCTACGGCTACTACTACCGCAATTCATACACATCTAAAGAAAGTGGAACAGGGTAATCTCACAATGATTGTAGATTATACAGTTCGCAGCGATGACGGTACAGCGATGAGGACAGGTAGAGTAACAGGAATAACAGATGGAACGTCCGTATCATTCACAGATGTAACCACAGCAAGTATAGGGGACACATCATCTGTTGGATTTGGATTTGACATAGAGACTATTTCAACTTTCAAGCACCTTAGGTTAAATGCGATAACAACATCGAGTGATACTTACCACAGTAAGTATATAATAAATCAATTTTAAAAGAAATACATAATGATAATAAAGACATCAAGTAATTTAGTAACAATAGATAGTACAGGGTCTATAAAACTACCTAGCGGTACAGAAGCAGAACGACCTGCCACCCCTGCCAACGGAATGATGCGTTATAATTCTGATGGCGATGTGTTTGAAGGGTATGCAGGTGGTGCTTGGGTAAATACAAGCGGTACTCCTACGCTTTCAGAGGTTATCACAGCAGGTGGAACTTATTATGGGGATGATTTTATTGAGATGCAAACTAGTGATGAATTTTGGATTTTGTCTGAAGCTGTTAACATTGGCGATTCAGTGGGTGTGGTTTCGCTTTACGGAAATATTAGTCTTGCTAATTACCAAAGTGCTAACGGAGACGGAACTCCAGTTAAAACACTAGGTGTTGATGCAAATGGTTTTATGGTAAAATCCGATGCTGCTGTTCCTACACTACAACAAGTTATCACAGCAGGTGGTACATATTCTGGTGCTGATTCAATCGGAATGACAACAAGCGATGAGATTCGATTTGAAGGTAGCGGTAGTATGACAATTGAAATGGATGGTGGAATTTCTATTGGTAACCAAGCAGGGGACTTGGCTTTAAATAGTCCGAATGTTTATTTAGGAGGATTTACTTCTACGGATGCAGATGGCGTAGCTACAAAAACACTAGGTGTGGACAATAGTGGTAAATTAGTAAAATCCGATGCTGCTGTTCCTACATTGCAAGACGTAACTGATGCAGGGACTACGACTACTAATCCTATAACAATTACGTTATCGGAGAATGATTCATCTACAGGTCTATCTATAACTAGCGGTACAGGGTTGGCGACAGACTATGTATTTAACTTTAAAAGCTTTATATCTTCAGGTAACCCTAATTCTCTATTAATGTCTGGAGCTGGTCAGCTGGATTTAAAATCTTCAAATGCGATGCCGTTTAGGATACAAAGACCTAATGGACATAATGTTTTAGGTTTCAGGAATGACGCACAAGAGGGTTCTATAACTTATTATGGGGAAGGTACAGCTAGGTACGGTACAGGGGTTATAGAGGTTGGAGCTGATTATGTTTTCCGAGTGGGGTATAACTCTGGGTTAGGTTCTGATCTACCTAGTATGAACAACATAATGGAGCTGGATAAAAGAGGTAAGTTAACTCTTGGAAAATACACAAGTAATAACTCAATACACGATGCTACGCCTACTGCTTTCTTAGGTGTTGATGATGATGGTAATGTAGTTAAAACTGAGGGATCTCAAGTTACAGCTCAGTATGTTAGGGTTTCTTTGCCTGCTACGCATATGACTGGTGGTGCTAGTGAAATAGATTTTGACCCTTCACTAGAGGTAGATGTGGTAGATATGGCTCAGGATTACTCCACTGGATCTGATATATCTTATAGTGCAGGTACATTCACAGTGAACAGAGATGGATTGTACACTATTAGGATCAATGCTGAATTTCAATCTTTAGTAACACAGAGAGCCTGTCCTACGGCTTACTTTAAAGTGAACGGCACTGTTGTAGATGGGAAATCTTTGGCATATGTAAGGCAAAACGGTAACGTAGATGAAGGTACAGTCAACTTGAGTAGAACGATGTATTTAGTTGATGGGGATACATTAACTGTACACAACAGGAATCAGGGTACCACAAATGGTGGGTCAGTAACTACAGCTAATCAGTATATGGTTGAGATTTATTCTAACAATGTATCTGTAACAGCTCCTGCCACCCCCACGTTAGCTGAGGTTCAGACTGCAGGTAATTCTGTATTGAAACTACAGAATGAAACAGCTGATCCATCGTCTCCAGAAAAAGGATGGATGTACTTTAATGAAACAACAAATAAATTCAGGGGGTACAACGGTACAGCTTGGGTTGATTTAGCATAAGGAAATAAATTACTCATAATAAATAAAATATTTATATGCCTAAAATTTCAGACTTAACGCAGGGGTTATCCCCTGCTATAGACAAAAATGATAAGGTGGTATTTGTGGACGTAGATGACACTACGATGGCTCCTTCAGGTACAACTAAATTCTCTACAGTTGGCGATATGTCATCGGCTGTAGGTACTCAGCTTCAGGGGCATTATGCCTTACTGACTTCTTTTTATTTTGGGGGCTCTGCTACTGATTCTAGAATAGAAACTGCAGACATTGGTGTGTGGAAAGATGTTGAGTTCACGCCCTTCTTTGCTGAAGTAGGAAGCGGTGGAGTGTTTGATTACAGACCTGAGGATATGTCTTCCGCACAGGCTTCAGGGCATACTGGAACTGGGTCGGCAGGAGATCCTATAGTTTTCCTATTAGAGGGATTGAGCCTAAAAAGCTCTTGTTCGTTAAGAGCTGTTATGGATTTCAACCCAGATGAGGATGAAGGCAGGTTGGATAGTAGGTTGCTTTTTAATAGACATACTGGAGCTAACCCTTCTACTGACTTCGGAATTGAAGCATCTTCTATTGCGATGGAGTCTGGAGCAAATATAGAGTATGCTAACTCTCCTAATATTCAGTTTTTTATTGGGGATACCGTTGATACAAATGGGTCTGGGGATGCAGGGAAAGTTAGGTTCCAAATCAGATCTGACGTTGCAGGAACAATCTCTATTAAAGAAATAGCCTTATTTATTCAAGCTTAAATAATTAACAGCAAATGGGAAACATAAAAATATACTCTAACTTATCTAGCGGAAAGGTAACTTTCGAAGGATCTAGAGTTAGAGAAAAGAACATAGGCTCAATAGAAGCTATTGCTCACCCTGCAGAATCAGATAGGATTGTAATTAAATCTACTGTTCTGTACAAAAGAGGTAGTAATACTGAGTTTAGGGAGTTCTTTAAAAGACTGAAAATAGATAGGATCGAAAACAAAGACGGTCAGGTCTTGGTTGATGCTCCATTGTTTTATGACAGGGATCAGATATTAAACTATGTAAATGATCAATTTACTAAGCCTACAATTTCTGAGTACTTTGAATACGATCCTGCCACAGATAGATTAGTGGCTAAGAAAGATGTTGAGGTAGCTAAAAATGGGTTCTTCTTAGGAGGAAAGCACAAGATGGCTTCTGGTAACTCAAATATATATTTTGAAGATCTGGGTAATAAAGCAAATGCTTACCCTGTATTTGGTGAGGTTTTGGATCAATCATTGGCAGCTAACCAAGTTGCAGGTGAGGGTACGACCAAACCAAAGAGTAGGATTTTTGGAGATTTCCAAAGCGTTCCTCTAGGCGGTGTCCCTGTTGATAACACTTCAATACCTTATGATGGGGACAATTTCTTCCCATTTAATATCTCTGGGGTGGGTATTACAACTAGAGTTGCTGAGACGGTTTTACCTACACAGCAGTTAAAGTATGAGATTATTATTGGGGGTATCTCGGTGTATGTTCAGTATCTTCAGCATAATGGATTGTCTGTTAATGAGGATCTAACTTGGTACTTTGAACAGCCTTTAGATGTTGAGACTGGCACAACCCTGCGAGCTACAATATATAAGGTATCAACGGTAGACAACCAAGAACAGAATGATGGGATACTTCTTGTTTGTGAAGGTGATGATGTAGCTACAAGATACCAGACTAATGTATTGTCCAGATTTTTTGAGGATGAAGATATAGCTCTTAAATCTGATGTAGATGCATTGTTAAGTGGGTCAACTTATAAGGGATCTTATAATGGCTCCACAAGCACTCCGTCTCTCCCTACTGGATCTGATGTTTTAGGTGATTTCTACAGGGTTTCCGCAGCAGGGAATGGGTATAACACTGGGGACATATTAGTGTTTAACGGAACAAGCTATGATCATATAGCAGAAGAGAATGCTACTCAGTCGGATATAAAAAACTCAGGTCTTAAGATATACGATATATACGTTAAGGCAGGGTACGCAGGAGCTGTTCAGGATGGTTCGGTTCTTTATCCTTTCGCAAGCATTGAGACTGCATTGGCTACAACCACTGATGGGAACTCTATTTATTTAGAAGGATCTTTTGAGATTGCTGGGGAGGTTATTCTTCCGCAAGATCAGTCGCTTTACTTTTATGGGAGTGATGACGCTTGTATATCTTTCACTAATTACAATGAAGGCAACGGATCATTATTGTACTTCAATGGACTAGACAATACGAAGGAATTAAAGTTCAGGAATATTGAGTTCAAGAATGCTGGAGGTTATGGGTTATACTTGAAAAAAGCTGCAAAGGTAACAATTGAAGATTGTGAATTTAGGAATAATGGGTGGAATGGCACAGAGTTAAACACTGTACTCTCTTCTACTGTTACGGCTTTATTGGGATACGACTCTACAGATACGGAGCTACAGGCTTTCTATGCAGGTTCAAGTGCATCTAACGGTGGAGCTATGAGGATAGAAGAGGCTACTCAGGTTTTAATTACTGGGAATACGGTCACTAATAACCTTAGAGGTATCCGAGTTCAAGATTGCGGAATCAATGGGGCAGGTGTAATATCTAGGAATCAATCGACTCAGAATATTGAATCAGGAATTTATATTGCAGCAGGATCATTAGGTGGTTGTCATAACATCACTACAACAATGAATGTGTCAGCATATAATGCCAATAACGGATTGCTTGTAATTGGTGGGATTAATAATAAGTTTAGTCAGAACGAAGTCAATGGTAACTGGAACGCTGGCTTCTGTGCTTGGGGATCAGCTAATACCACATTGAGGGATTCAGGTCTTTATGACAACAACAGGTCTGAGTACAACGGAATAGGTAATGCAGGGGACGCAAAGGCTTCTATACAGATTAACGAGGCTTACGACTTATTAAGCGCATCCATATCTTTAAATCCAGCATTTAGGTTTATAGCAGAAATCTTAGATACTCAAGTTCATTACACAGGATTAGGATCGAATACAGAAAAGATTGGATTCCTAATTACAAGCGGAGTTGGTGCATTGGCAGACAATCCAAAGAATATTATTAAGGTAGATGATGTCGGATTCATTGGTCAAGATTACGCAATTGATTTATCAGAGGTAGATGTATCAAACCTTAGACTATCATTAGGAGATAACTCATATCAATCCATAGGACAAAAAGCAGTTAAAGCACCATTGGCAGGTAACTATTCGGAATTACCATATAGTAATCATGTGATGGAGGTTCCATCGGTTGATGTCGTAGTGGACACCTTAAAGCAAACTATTGCTTTGCACGAAGGTGTAGGTGGGAATGTGATTAATACTTACGGAATTAACGAATTGCAAGCAGTTTTAAAAACTAGTTCTATTGACATTATTCAAAAAGCTAGTGATAAAATACAACTTAGAGATTTAACTTTTGGAAGTATTTACATAAATGGAGTTGTTGCTGGAAATAACTTAAACTCAGCAAATGATAGCTTAAATGCTGCATTCCAAATGGATTTAGCTGAGTATAAAGAATTCTTAGTATCTGAAGTAGGTATCAATGGAGACGATTCAAGTGGAGGATCTCTTCCAGTAATTGCTAACAACTGGTACATATCATACGGTTCTCAGGCAGGAACACAAATCAACCAAGCAACAATTGGCAATAACTATAGAGCTTATAACCCATTCTATAATGGTGAAGCACTAGAGAAAGGGCATGAGTTTATTTGGACACTTAATACTACCGTTGGCTTTATTATTGGAGTATGGGGAGCAGCAGAAGGAAACTACACAGGTACCGATGCACTTGCACCTTCTAATTGGACAATAGGGTTCGGTTACGATATGACTAATACAAGATTCAGTACTCCTGATTCAAGCGGTGTAACTATCGAACAAAGCGGTGCTTTTGTAGGAATGTATGGAATAAATAACGGTCAGGTAGCACTTAGATTTGGACAAGATGGTTACTTATATTTATTTGAAGTAGTTGGAGGAGGATATACTTTAATTGGTAAGTCTAATACTACTGTAGCAGGTACTTCTGTGATGATTCAGTTTGGAGGATTTAATCAAGCAGCATTCCCAGTAATGACTGAGAGGACTGAGACGTGGGAGATTGTTCACGATTTTGATAGTTCAGAAAATGGAGAATGGTCTGATGGTATCGAAGATACAACGATACTAAAGTCTAGGATGAGTTTTAGTACTGGTGAAAAAGTAACTCTTAATTTAGATTACTTTGGTAGAAATGAATCAATTGGATTTGGATACATAGGAGCATCTAGTGGAGTAGCAAATGCTGACCAAGATATTGTTGATAGATTATTCTATAACACTTCAGAACTTTTAAGAGCAGAAGACAACGCTCAAACTGGTAATGCTTGGACTTGGAATACTTCTTCATCTAAATATTATGATCCAAATGGAGATGGTAGTAACGTAGGATATTGGAATGGGAGTGGAAGTAACTTAGGATTAATTTCAATTAGATATAACAGCGATAATTCTGTAGAGTTATGGCACGAAACTAACAATGAATTAATCGCAACTAAGACTGTTGATTTTGATGGATCTGCTCAGAATATTTATTTTGGGGCAAGTGAAGAAAATCATACAGCAGATAGAATTCCAATACTTACTAAGTTCGATATGAGTGCTTCAGAAGAAGGAGCATCTTTAACTGGATGGTACTATATAGAATCTCCTGATGGTGAATTCTATTA